>ERZ761602.99-NODE-99-length-197462-cov-11.549438_pt1 | contig 197462 bp, 192 predicted proteins | sample MGYA00512165_ERZ761602 | MGnify/ENA primary metagenome ERZ761602 (study PRJEB28899, sample SAMN02445085) | bioreactor sludge metagenome | biome: EBPR sludge; isolation source: Thorneside wastewater treatment plant | place: Australia: Brisbane, Thorneside...
GTCCATCATCTCGGGGAAGCCGGTCAGGTCGGCCACGTCCTTCACCGGCAGGCCGAAGCCGGCGATGGCGGCGCGGGTGCCGCCGGTCGAGACCAGTTCGACGCCGAGCCCGTGGAGGGTGCGGGCGGCATCCTCCAGCCCGGTCTTGTCGGACAGCGAGATCAGCGCGCGCTGCGGCGCCACGCGGTCGGGCGCGGGAGGAAAGTCGGGAGCGGCGGGCATGGCGGCGTCCGTAATCTGGCGTGGGTCGGGGGAGACGCGCGCCCTCTAGCATTCCAAGAGGCGGGATAGAACCGTCGCGGTCGGTCAACGCAACGAACCGACGCATGGCAGGCAGGGACCACAATCAGTCCGCGCCGGACCACCGGCCAGTCTCTCCAAAATTTAATGTTCGGACACACATCCGGGGCATCGCCCCGCCACCTCTTGCATTATGATCGGAAAATCAAACAAGTCGGGAGATGACGATGCTGAAGTTGAAACTGTTGGCCGCCCTGGCGGTCCTGTGTCTGCCCCAGACGGCGTGGGCGCAGACACCTGCGCCCGCGCCTATCCAGGTGATGGTCGTGGGGTCTTTTCACATGAATAATCCGGGTCGGGACATGCACAATATGCAGATCGATCCCGTGACCACGCCGCAGAAGCAGGCAGAACTGGCGGCTGTGGCCGAGGCCCTGGCGGCGTTCCGGCCAACCGCTGTGGCGATCGAACGGGTCGCCCCGGACCAGGCCACCATGCTGGACCCCAACTGGCCCGCCTTCCGGCCCGAGCAACTGCTGACGAACGCGGACGAGCGGGTGCAGATCGGCTACCGCCTCGCCGCTCGCGCGGGAATCGACCGCGTTTATGCGATCGACGAGAAGGATCGCGAGGGGCAGCCGACCTATTTTCCGATGGGCCCGGTCATGGCCTGGGTTCAGGCGAACGGGCGGATGCCGGAGTTCCAGGCGGTGAGCGCGACCATCCAGTCCACGATCGCCGCGCTGGAGGTCCGCCAACGGGAGCGCACGGTCGGTCAGTTGTTGGCCGAGATCAACGCGCCTGACCACCCGATGGTCGGCCCCGCCGGGCAAGAAGCCATTTACTACGCCATGATCGGCTTCGGCTCCGGCGACAATCAGGCCGGCGCTGAACTGAACGCCCGCTGGTATGCCCGCAACGCCCAGATCTTTGCCAGACTGGTTCAGGTCGCCCGGCCCGGCGACCGCATCGTGGTCGTTTACGGCAGCGGTCACGCTTACTGGCTGCGCCATTTCATCGAGACGACGCCGGGATTCGAACTGGTTGAGCCGACGGCCTGGTTGTCTGCGGACTAGCTTGCAGTGATGGGTGTGGGTGGTTCCGGCGCGCCGGGAGCCACCCCGCCAGCCTCTGGTCAGGCCGTGAGTTGACCGAAGTCCACCACCATCGGCTCCCGCCCGATGAGTGCGAGGAACCGCCGGAACTCAGCCTGCGCCAGCGCCGTCGTCGCCGTGTTGGTCAGGGGGTGGAAGTTGACGATGTCCGCGTCCCACAGCGCCTTGTCGAGCACGAAGGTCACGCGCTGGTCCGGATCGTTGATCAGGCCCAGCGCCGTCACCGAGCCCGGCGTCAGGCCCAGCGTCTCGTACAACAGCCCCTCATTGCCGAATGACAGCCGGTCCGAGCCGATGACCTTCGGCGCCCGCTTCAGGTCGATTGCCGTGTCCTGACGGGCCGAGATCAGCCACAGCCGGCCCTTCTTGTCCTTGAGGAACAGGTTCTTGGTGTGGGCGCCGGGCATGGCGGCCTTGAGCTCCAGCCCCTCGTCGACGCGGAAGACGGCGGGGTGGTCGTGCGTCGTCTGGGCCACGCCGTTCGCCGCCATCCACACCAGCAGGCGGTCGCGGTCGAAGGCGGGTTCGGTCGGCTTGTCTTCGGTCATGCGGCGCCGCTAGGGATGGAGATATCCCTCGATACCGCCCGGAGGCCCGCCTTGGAACTGGAATGCTATCCGATGACGGCGACGCCGCCCGACCTCGTGCCGGGCCGGCAGTCGCGCAACTGGATGGACGCCTTCGCCAGCCGCCACCCCTATCGCTGCCTGCCTCTGAACATGGCCAACACCACGGGCTGGGAGATCCTGTGCCCGCTGACCTTCACCGCCGAGTGGAACGGCGGACCCAGCCAGGCCGACATCGTCATCACGCCCGAGCGGCACAACGCCAACCTGACCCATGTGGTGACCTCGCATTTCTCGCGCGGCGTCCTGACCATGCATCCGCAGTATCTGTTCCGCACACCCCCCGGCTGGGGCCTGTTGGCCGGCGGCTCGCCCAATCACATGAAGGACGGCATCCAGCCGCTGGTCGGACTGATCGAGACCGACTGGCTGCCCTTCCCCTTCACCATGAACTGGCTGTTCACACGGCCGGGGCGGGTGAAGTTCGAAAAAGGCGAGCCCTTCTGCTTCATTACCCCGATCGAGCACCGCAAGGTCGAGACCATGCAGCCGGTGATCCGGTCGCTGGAATCCAACCCGGTCATGCACGGCCAGTTCGAGGCCTGGAACCGCGCCCGCACCGACTTCAACAAGCGGCTGGCCTCGGGCGACCCCGACGCGGCCAAGGAGGCGTGGCAGCGCTACTATTTCAAGGGCGAGGTGCCAGAGGATCTGGGCGTGGCGCCGGACACGCATGTGAACAAGCGCCGGCTCAAGTCGCCCCGGATCGGCTAGGGTGAGGGCTTAGGTCGTAGGGCTCAGGAATTAGGAGAGGCGCAGCCAGGCGAGCCCGACTTCCTAATTCCTGACGCCTAATTCCTGCTCCCTACATCGCCCGCGTCACCCGCGGCCCGAGGTTCTGGATCACCTCACGGGCGTCGAAAGCGTTCGGATCACCGGCCGGTTTCGGCCCCCGGCCCATGATGATCTCGGCCGAGGCTTCGAAGCGGTCGATCTCGCGCACGTCGAACTCACGGCCGAAGGGATCGCCCCACGGGCTCCAGAGGCCGCGGCGCTGGTAGCGCCAGGTCGGGCCCCAGAACGGGCTGTAGCGATCGCGGTAGAAGGGATCGGGGATCCCTTGGAAGCGGACGTCGCGGTCGGTGGCGCGGTTGACGGTGGAGAACCAGTCATAGCCGCTCTCGGCGGTCACCTCGGCGGCGCGCAGCAGCAGAGCCATCTCAACCTGTTCGCGCGAGGTGACGGAGTTGCCGGCGAAGCTGACGCGGTACCGGTCGGCGTCCACCCGTTGGTCGGAATAGCCGAAGCGGCTGTCGACGCCGGCGGGGCCGTAGGGGGTGGCCGTGGCGCAGGCCGACAGGGCCAGAGCCGCCGCCGTCGCCAGAATTACGGGCTTGAGGAAACGCAGTCTCATGGGAACTCTCCTTGACGCGACAGTGCGCGCCCTGTCGGCTGAACAGGACATGAACAGCGCCGTTCCGGCCGCCGCCAAGTCCCTATAAACGCGTGACAATAAGTACGGCGGCGGCCAGCAGAAGGATGCCGGTCAGGACGGCGAAACCCTTGCGGAACCGCGGCTCGCTCATCCGCCGCGCAAGGGCCGCGCCGCCCAGACCGTAGGCGGACATGGTCAGCGCGTCCATGCCGATGGTGGCCAGGGCGAACAGGGCCAGTTGCGGCGCGGCGGGCCGGCCTACGTCCATGAAGGGCGGCAGGACGGCGGTGAAGAAGAGGATCGCCTTGGGGTTGGCGATCTGGACCATGAAGCCGTCGACCAGGGCGCTGCGGCCCATGCGGATGGCCGGGGCGTCCGGTTCGTCGGCCGTGCGGAAGGCGCCGCGAAGGGCGCTGATCCCCAGCCAGGCCACATAGAGGGCGCCGCCGATCGAGATCAGGCGGAAGACGTCCGGAAAGGCGATGACCAGCGCGCCAAGACCCAGCGCCGCCGCCGCGAACCAGACCAGGGTCGCGGCGTTCATCCCGACCACGCCCGCCATGGCGGCGGCCTTGCCGCGCTGCACCCCGTTGGCGACCGAAAACAGGTTCGCCGGACCCGGCGTAACCGCCATGACCGCCATGACGCCCAGAAAGGTCAGATACAGGTGCGGATCGACGGGCAGGCTGGCCATGGCCGTGCTGTCGGGCCGACCGGGTGCCTGGTCAAGCCCGCAGTGCGCTCATCGGGTGAAGCGCGGCTCAGTCTTCGTCTGACTCAGCCTGTTTGCCCTCGTGCCCGGTTTCCACGGCTTCGGCCACAGCTTCGTCGACGGCGGCCTCGACCTCGCCCTGCACTTCCTCGATCGAATCCATGGCCGTGCCAAGGGCGTAGTCGGCCATCAGGCCATAGGTGGTCATGTGCTCGGGGTCGTTGGAGGCCCAGGCGCCGTTGGCGGCCATGCCTTGAGCCGCCTGCAGGGCGCCGGAGACCTCGACCCCCGCCAGGGCTTCGGCGACGACCGCCTCGACGTCGATCTCTGCGAGCACCTGTGCGGCGATGGCCGAAGCATGCTGGGTCACGACGGAGGTGAAGGCCGTCAGATCGGGCTGATATTCAGTCCACAGGGCGGCGATGCGCGTTTCGCGCTGCGCCTCGGTCAGGCTGGCGTCTTCAGCGATGGCCTCGGCGCGGGCTCCGAAGGCCTCCATCCGGGCCTCGAAGGTTTCGGCGGCGGCCTCGATGGCCCGCTCGGACGCGCCCTTCTGCGGATCGGCGACCGCGGCCGAGACCGGCAGGACGGCGAGCGCGGCGGCGAGGGACAGGACCTTGAACATGGCGGGGCTCCTTGAAGTCGCCGCCAAGGTCCGCCGAACACCGTCCGGTCTCAAGTGAAATCGCGGTAAGGCGGCAGGGCTGACCCCGCCGCCCTTCCGGATCAATGACTTACCGCGGAGCGGCGGGCGCCGCAGCGGCGGCAGCGGCCTGAAGGAGCCCGGCCTTGATGGTCGCGGGAGCGCCGACGATCTGACTGCGTATCATCGGACCCATCTGGGCCATCTGGGCCTGCTCCTGGGGCGGCATGACGGGCAGCTGGGAAGTGATGAAGGCGTCGAGCTCGGCGGCGAAGCCGTCGGCCTGCGGCTGATAGCGGGCGGCGATGGCGTCCATGTCGGCATTGGCCTTGACCTGGTCCGAGCCGGCGGCGGTCAGGGCGGCCTGCATCTCCCCGCGCATCGTGTCCAGCGCCTGCTGGAAAGCCAGCGCCTTGGCCTCGAAGGCGGCCTCCGCCTGGGCGGCCGCAGCGGCAGCCGGGTCGGCGGCTGGCGCCTCCTGACCGAATACGGGGGTCGCGAGCGCCAGAACGGCGGCGGCGGCGAGGGCGGTGCGAAGAGACATGTCAGGTCCTGAAAAGGTCGGCGGAGCCCATGCTCCCACCGACAGGTTGGCGCCGATCCCCCAAGAGCGCGAGGGGGCCTGCAGTTCTAGCCCCGGTCGCGCGCGTCCCGCTTGCCCAGCACGCGCAGGCGCAGGGCATTCAGCTTGATGAAGCCGGCCGCATCCTTCTGGTCATAGGCCACGGCGCCGTCCTCGAAGGTGACCAGTTCCTGGTCGTACAGGCTGTTCCCGCTCTCGCGGCCGATGACGGTGGCGTTGCCCTTGTAGAGCTTGACCCGGACCGTGCCCGACACCTTGGCCTGCGAATGGTCGATGGCGGCCTGCAGCATCTCGCGCTCGGGCGAGAACCAGAAGCCGTTGTAGATCAGGTGGGCGTATTTGACCGCCAGCTCGTCCTTCAGATGCATGGCGCCGCCGTCGAGCGTGATGGACTCGATGCCCCGGTGCGCCGCCAGAAGGATGGTCCCGCCGGGGGTCTCATAGACGCCGCGCGACTTCATGCCGACGAAGCGGTTCTCGACCAGGTCGAGCCGGCCGATGCCGTTGTCGTGGCCGTACTGGTTCAGGGCGGTCAGCAGGGTCGCCGGCGACATGGCCTCGCCGTTGATCGAGACGGGATCGCCCTTTTCGAAGCCGACGGTGATGACCGTGGCCACGTCCGGCGCGTCTTCGGGCGACAGGGTGCGCTGGTGCACGAACTCGGGGGCCTCGACCGACGGGTCCTCCAGCACCTTGCCCTCGCTGGACGAGTGCAGAAGGTTGGCGTCGACGCTGAACGGGGCCTCGCCGCGCTTGTCCTTGGCGATCGGGATCTGGTGCTTCTCGGCGAAGTCCAGCAGGTGCTCGCGCGACTTGAAGGCCCATTCGCGCCACGGGGCGATGACGCGGATGTCGGGCTCGAGGGCGTAATAGCCCAGCTCGAAGCGCACCTGGTCGTTGCCCTTGCCGGTGGCCCCGTGACAGACGGCGTCGGCGCCGACCATGCGGGCGATCTCGATCTGGCGCTTGGCGATCAGCGGCCGGGCGATCGAGGTGCCGAGCAGATACTGGCCCTCATACAGCGCATTGGCCCGGAACATCGGGAAGACGTAGTCGCGAACGAACTCCTCGCGCAGGTCGTCGATGAAGATGTTCTCGGGCTTGATGCCCATCTTCAGCGCCTTCTCGCGCGCCGGCGCCAGCTCCTCGCCCTGGCCCAGGTCGGCGGTGAAGGTCACGACCTCCGCGCCGTATTCGGTCTGCAGCCATTTCAGGATGATGGAGGTGTCGAGACCGCCCGAATAGGCGAGGACGACCTTCTTGGGCGCGGACTGGGTCATGGCTGGTCTTTCGGCGAACGCGGGGAGGCGTTTGGGACGTGTGCGCGCGCTTAAAGGACCAGACGCCCCGCGATGCAAGGGCGGGAATGCGGCAGGGTCAGTCTATCGGGAATGAGCCGCGGCGGCGGCGAAGGGCCGATATGTTCTTTCGGACCGACCGGAAGCCGACAGTCAGAAAATAGAAGCTCAGAAGCAACAGAACGACGCCCGACAGTGAATCCTGCATGGGCATGGACCGGACGTCCCACGTTTCGCGCTGAACCACCGCCTGCCAGCCGAGCAGGACCGGGAAGGCCGCACTCAGGACGCAGACCATTACGCCGTTCAGAATCCCGGCGGCGATGTCCTCGACGGTCTCGGTCTCTTCAGCCATGGCCGGAGACTAGCAGCCGCGACACGCGCGGCAACAGCGGGTCGGGCTAGCCCCAGGGCCCGCGAGGCTGAGACGGCGTGGACGGCACGCTGGTCGAGACCGGAGAGTCGACGAAAGCCGCGCGGCGCGGCGCCATACCCATTCTGGTTCCCAGCTCCATCAGCGCCTTCACCCGGTTGCCGGTCGCCGGATGGGTCGAGAACAGGTTGTCGGCGCCGCGGCCGGCCAGCGGATTGATGATGAACAGCTGGCCCGAGGCCGGATTGCGTTCGGCGGTCGTGTTGACGATCTGGCGGGCATGGCCGTCGATCTTCTGCAGGGCCGAGGCGAGGGATTGCGGATCGCCGGCGATCTCGGCGCCGACACGGTCGGCCTCATATTCGCGCGATCGGCTGATGGCCATCTGGACAAGTCCGGCGGCCATGGGCGCCAGGATCATCAGGGCCAGGGTTCCGATGATGCCGCCAGGACGTTCCTCGTCCTGGTTTCCGCCGCCGAAGAACAGCGCGAAATTGGCCAGGGCCGCGATGGCGCCGGCGACCGTCGCGGTCACTGTCATCGTCAGGGTGTCGCGGTTCTTCACATGGGCCAGCTCATGGGCCATTACCCCGCGGATCTCCTCGCGGGTCAGCATGTCGAGCAGGCCCGTGGTGGCGCAGACGGCGGCATTCTCCGGGTTCCGGCCGGTGGCGAAGGCGTTGGGCTGGTCGTTGGGGATGATGGCGATCACCGGCCGCGGCAGGCCCGCGTCGCGCGCCATCTGAACCACATCGGCGACATAGGTGCGGACCACGGCGTTGGGGTGATGCTCATCGACCGGCTGGGCCCGGTACATCTTCATCACGATCTTGTCGGCGTTCCAGTAGCTGAACAGGTTCATCCCGCCGGCGAACACCAGGGCGATCAGCATGCCGGTCGGCCCGCCGATCAGATAGCCGAGGCCGACGAAGAGGGCGGTCAGGGCCGCCAGCAGGGTGAAGGTCTTGAGGTGGTTCATGGTCCGGAATTTTCGATCGCAACTGGCGCATGAGGGGCGAACACATCATGTGTGCGGATCAACGCCCAGGCTCAAGGCGAGGCCGCTGTGACCGATCATCCCACCCCCGACGAAACCCCGACGCCGGCCTTCAACGCCGATGTGCCGAACGCCACCCCGGAGCGGCCCCTGACCGAGGCCGCGCGCCGCGCCCTGCTGGAGGCCGCCGAACGCCGCATGGCCGGGGGCGGGACCGATCTGCCGACCGAACACGGCGGCCCGCGAGGCCCCGAGCCGACCCGCTACGGCGACTGGGAGAAGAAGGGTCTGGCGGTCGATTTCTGACCGCGGAGAACAAAGGCCGGCGAACGGTGTTAACCTGGGTGTTCCAGGAGACACCTCGATGATCCGCACCCTCGCCGCCGCGGCAGCCCTCGCCACCCTCGCTCTCGCCGGTGCCGCCTCGGCCCAGACCTGGGGCCAGCCGATCTATCTCAATGCCTACGGCCGGCCGGTTGGCGGCAGTCCCTTGTCCGAGGTCGAGACCCGTTCCTATGTCGGGACCGGCCTTTGGGCGGACGGCTATTCGGACCGGCCGCAGGTCTATGTGCCCGCGCCGGGATACGGCCAGGGGTATGGCTACAGCCATGGCCGGGATCGCTACGGCCACGGTTACGGCCGGGGACACAGCGACCACGGCTACCGTCGACAAGACCCGCCGTCGCGGCCCGCCTATCGCGACGAATGGGGCTACAACGACGATCGGTCGCCCTCATCGCGGCGGTGGTCGGACGACGGGCGCTCGCGGCGCCGCGACCGGGATTGCGGGTGCTCAGAGGTTTATCTTTACGACCGCTGAGGGGCGTTGTTGCGACCCGAAAGGTTAATTTGAGGGCCTGTCGGGGAAAGTCGGGCGCGGACTTTCGCCCGCTCGGTGCAATCTGAACCCTTTATATTCCAGACGCTTACAACGGCTCCACATCGGAGTCGGCGTCATGCGAATGATTAACCTTGCGGCAGTCGCCGCTCTTGCGATCCTGGCGGCCAGCCCCGCCTTCGCCGGCGACCGGCGCGGCGGTGGCCATCCGGGGAGCGGCGGAGGCTGCGGCAGCAGCTGCGGCGGCGGCGGGCATCGGCCGCCGCCCGCGCCTCCGCCCCATACGCCGCCCCCGCCTCACGGCGGCGGCTTCAACAGCAACATCAATGTGAACGTCAACGCCAACGCGAATGCGAACGCCAGCGCGAACGCCTTCGCCGGCGCGTCGGCCGGCGGCTATTTCAACGCCCGGGCCTATGACGTCGGCGGCATCCGGCGCGGCGGCGGCAGCTACGGCGCCGTCTATGTGGGCGGTGGTGGCGGGGACGTCGGCGGCTATTACGGCGGCGGCGCGATCTACAATGAAGAGGTCTATGAGGGTCGGGCCTGCGCCAGCGCGCCGTTCGGCTATGTGGTCGAGGGCTTCGGCCGCAACGGGCGCCGCGCCCCGGCCTGTGTCGCGACCACCGTCTGCCGCGACGGCGAGGACCGCGGCGGCCGCTACGGCCACAGCGAGCGCCGCGGCTGCGACAGCGGCGGCCGGCGGGAAGACTACGGCTACGAGCACAGCTCCTACAGCGTCTACGAAAGCCGTGAGTCCTACGGTTCGTACGGCGGTCGTTGCGGCGGCAGCTGCGGCGGTCGTCCCGACGTCGGGATCGGCGACTATGAGCGGGGCTATATTGACGGCCGCAACAGCTGCGGCGGCTGCGCCCCTGTGGATCATGACGACGACCACGGCGGCGACGACTATGCCCCCTATCCGCCGCCCTACCGTCCGGAACCGCCCCGCTACGAGCCGCCGGCTCCGCCCGCGCGCCCCTATCGCCCCGAACGGCCCCGTCCCTCGCAACCGCCCCGCCAGCACTATAGCCAGGAGCCCGGCGAGCGCGGCTGATTGAGCTAGCGGCCGACTCCGTCGATCGATGCGACGATGGCCGAGGCCGCCAGCAATGGATTCTCGGCCCCGACCACCGGTCGGGCCACGACCAGATGGGTCGCGCCGGCCTCCAGGGCCGCGGCTGGCGTGGCCACCCGCTGCTGGTCACCCTTGTCCGCGCCCTCGGGCCGGACGCCCGGGGTGACGATCAGGAAGTCGGGGCGTCCCGCTTCGGTGGCGATCTCGCGCACCCGCGCCGCCTCCAGCGGGCTTGAGACCACCCCGTCCACGCCGCACTCCAGCGCCTGCCTCACCCGCCGTTCGACGAGGTCGCGGGCGGAAAAGCCGTAGCCGATGTCGGTCAGGTCGGCGTCCGACAGGCTGGTCAGGACGGTGACGGCCAGAAGTTTGGTCCCGGCGCCCGCCGCGTCCCGCCCCTTGACCGCGCCGCGCATGACCTGCGGCTCGGCATGGACGGTCAACAGGTCGCAGCCGCCCTCGGCCACGGCCCGGGCCGCGCCCTCCACCTGGGCGCCGATGTCGTGAAGTTTCCAGTCCTGGAATACGGACTTGCCTGACGCCCGCAGCTCATGGGCGAAGGCCACGCCGCCGGGTCGGGCCAGCAGGGTCAGGCCGACCTTGTAGAAATGGATCGTCGCGCCGAGCCGATGGACCATGGCCCGGGCCGCCTCGATAGACGGCAGATCGAGACCGATGATCAAGCGGGAGTCGGTCAGTACGGGGGTCATGGCGTCGCTCCGTTCGACCCGCTAGGCTGGACGCGTGCGCGGGCGTCAGCCTTGATGGGCCGCGGTTGGGTGAATTGCAGGGCGAGGTCAGCAAATGGACGCGGTCGATCTGGGCGTCAACCTGTTCGTGGCCCTGTTCGCGCTGGTGGATCCGATCGGCAATATCCCGATCTTCGCGGCCGCGACGGCCGGCGCCTCGATGCGCCAGCGGCTCTCGGTCTCGGCCCTGATCTGCATCTTCATCGTCATCTTCCTGTGCTTCTTCTTCTTCACCGGCCTGGGACTGCTTCAGTTCTTCGGCATCTCGCTGGCCGCCTTCCGCATCGCCGGCGGCATCCTGCTGCTGCTGCTGGGCCTCGACATGACGCGCGAGGACTTCCTCAAGATGTTCGCCGACCCCGATGCGGTGAAGGATGCGGCGAATGACAAGGGCTACGCCCGCCGCCGCTTCCAGCGGCTGGTCGTGCCCTTCGCCATGCCCCTGCTGATCGGCCCCGGCGCCATCTCGACCATCATCATCCAGGCCGGAGAGGCCGAGAAGGTCGGACCCGCCGGCCAGGCGGCCGGGGTGGTGGCCATCGTCGCCGCGGGCTTCGCCACCTTCGTCTGTTTCACCCTGACCGGTCCGATCAGCCGTCTGCTGGGCGAGATCGGCATGGCCATCATCGTGCGGGTGCTGGGCCTGATCCTGTGCGCCCTGGCCATCCAGTTCATCCTCGCCGGCCTGTCGGAAGCCATCCCCGGCATGTTCAGCAGCATCGCCACGACGCCCTATCCGGATGGCGGGCACTAGACCTTGGCCAGGGGGCCGACTGTCGAGGCCTGGCTGGCCGCGCAGACGCCGGATGTCCGCCGCGCGGTCGAGCGTCTGCGGGCCGCGGTCCTCGGCGCGGCCGACGGCGTCACCGAACACATCAAATGGAACGGGCCGAGCTTCTGCATCGACGGCGAGGACCGGATCACCGTCGGTGTCGCGCCGAAAGGCGGCGTGCGGGCGATCATGCACCGCGGCGTCAAGGTGAAGGACGCCTCGGCCTTCGTCTTTCCGGACGATACCGGCCTGATCCGGTGGGCGGCGCCGGACCGCGGCGTGGTCGTCTTCGCCGATGAAACCGCCATCGCCGACCATGCCGATGCCTTTGCGGACATCTGCCGGCGCTGGTTCGAGGCGACCCGCTAGATTCGCTTCAGCCGTTTGGCGTGGCCGCCGACCATTCCCAGCGCCACCCGATCGGGCAGGTGTTTGGCCAAGCCGGCCAGCAGATTGTTCATGGCGCCAGGCGTGACCTTCGGCCGGTTGGCCTCGCAGGCCTCGTAGCCGACCCGCGCCACATGGTCGGCGGTCTGCCACATCCAGGCCGGATAGGCCGATGACACCTGTTCGCGGGTCCCATTGGCGTCGTGGAATTCGGTCAGGGTGTAGCCGGGGCAGAGCGCCGTGACGTGGACGCCGGTCCCAAGCAGCTCCAGATGCAGCCCCTGCGACGCCTTGATCAGGAAGCTCTTGATCGGGCCGTACAGGGTGTCGCCGCCCGTCGCGGGCATCTGGCCGGCGAGAGAGGCGACATTGAGGATGCGGCCGAAGCCCCGATCGACCATGGCCGGGGTGAACAGCCGCGCCAGCTCGACCGGCGCGGCCAGCATGACCTGGATCATGGCGCGATGCGCCGCCGGATCGGTGTTGAGAAAGCCGTCCGTCCGGCTGAAGCCCGCATTGTTGATCAGACCGTCGACCGTCAGCCCCCTGGACTGGATCGCGTCGAACAACCGGCGCGGGGCGGCCGGATCGGCCAGGTCTTCGGTCAGGACGGTGGACGCCGCTCCCATCCTGGCCAGTTCATCCGCCAGCGCCCGCAAGGCCGGCTCGCGCCGCGCCGTCAGGATCAGGTCCCAGCCCTTCTCCGCATAGACCCGCGCCAGGGCGGCGCCGATGCCGGCTGACGCCCCGGTGATCAGCACCACGGGCCGCGACCGCGACGGCAGACTCATCTCAGGCGGCGACCGGGCAGGAGGCGTGCGGCGCAAAGGCCGCCAGCGAGGCCGGTTCGTGATCCAGCAGGTCGGCGATGGTGATCTTTGACAGGGCCTGTCCCGCGGCCTGATCGGCGGCGGTCAGGGCCTTGGCCACCTGACGCGGAATATGCTCGCTGACCGGGCAGCCCTTGGCCCCGGCGGGCGGCGAACCCAGATGGGCGCATCCGTTGACGGCGCGCAACACCGTCTCCAGCGACATGTCCTGCGGCTTGTGCAGCAGCCAGGCCCCGCCCGAGGCGCCGGGCCGGGTGGCGATCAGCCCGGCCTTGGCCAGCAGGGCGGTCACACGGCGCACGACGACGGGATTGGTCGGGATCGAGGCGGCCAGAACCGCGCTCGGCACGGCTTGGGCCGGCGAGACGGCGCCCTTGTGGGCCAGATAGGCCAGGGCGTGGGCGGCGACGGGAAAGCGTTGGCTGTCTGACATGATGCTGGCCTCAAGATAGGCGCGTGGACGGGCTTTCACAAACCGGGCCATTTTGGTGGGCCGCGATCGTCGACCCTTCGGGATATCCCGACCCATAGCCTGTCCTCGAGCCGACCCCGGTCGGACCCGGGGCGGCCAGGAACTTTCGCGCTTGCAGCACGATTGAACGGCTTGCGGAAAGGGCCTAAAGGCTCGCCGCTCTTTGGATGGGTACCGCAGTGTGCGGGGTCCCGGAGGAACTTCATGGCCGGGGCCTCTCCCCAAGGTGAAGACGGCGCCGCCGCCGCCGCCTCAAACTCCCAGACCCCTTCCGACAAATCGGTCGCCCCGGCCCATCCGCACCCCGCGGCGGCCGGCGAAGGCGGTCACGTCAAGGCCGGCAAATGGGGTCTGATCATTGGCGCCATCGGCGTCGTGTTTGGCGATATCGGCACCAGCCCGCTCTACGCCATGCGCGAGGCGCTGCACCATTCCAAGAGCGGCGGGGCGGCTGAACTGGCCGTTCTGGGCGTCGTGTCGCTGGTCTTCTGGGCGCTGCTGCTCGTCGTGACGCTGAAATACGTCGTCTTTCTGATGAAGGCCGACAACAAGGGCGAAGGCGGCACCCTGGCCCTGATGGCCCTGGCGCAACGGGCCATGGGGCGGCGCTCCGGCCTCGTCTTCCTGCTCGGCGTCTGCGGTGCGGCCCTGTTCTACGGCGACGGCGTCATCACCCCCGCGATCTCGGTCGTCTCGGCGGTTGAGGGCCTGCGCGATGCGCCCGGCATGGGCGACGCCCTCGTGCCGTTCGTCCTGCCGATCGCGGCGGGCATACTGATCGCCCTGTTCATGATCCAGTCGCGCGGCACGGCCAGCGTGGCCCGCTTCTTCGGCCCCCTGACCGCGGTCTGGTTCCTCATTCTCGCGGGACTGGGGATTTGGCACATCTTTGACGACATCTCGATCCTGCGCGCCCTGTCGCCGCACTACGGGATCCTGTTCCTGTTCGACAACGGCTTCCTGGGCTTCGTCATCCTGGGCAGCGTCTTCCTGGCCGTCACCGGCGCCGAGGCGCTGTATGCGGACATGGGCCATTTCGGCAAGGCGCCGATCCGCCAGGGCTGGCTGGTCTTCGTCCTGCCCTGTCTGACCCTGAACTATCTCGGCCAGGGCGCCCTGGTGCTGGCGACGCCGGCTGCCGCCGAGAATCCCTTCTGGATGATGGTGCCGGAAGCGGCCTACTGGCCCGTTCTGATCATGGCGACCATCGCCACCGTCATCGCCAGCCAGGCGGTGATCACGGGCGCCTTCTCGGTCACCCAGCAGGCGGTGCAGCTGGGCCTGCTGCCCCGCATCAAGATCATGCAGACCAGCGAGAGCCAGGCGGGGCAAATCTATGTGCCCTCGGTCAACCTGCTGCTCATGCTCGGGGTTCTGGCCCTGCTGGTGACGTTCCAGACCTCGACCGCCCTGGCCGCCGCCTACGGCATCGCCGTGACCGGCTCGATGTTCGTCGATACCCTGCTGGCCTGGTTCATCGTCCGGCGGCTGTGGAAATGGAGCCTGCCGCTCAGCTTTGCGGCGATTACGCCCTTCCTCGTCATCGATCTGGTCTTCCTGACCTCGAACCTGCTGAAAATCCCGCAGGGGGCCTGGTTCCCGCTCGTGCTCGGCGGCGGCCTGGTGCTGTTGATGTGGACCTGGGTGCGCGGCACCCAGATTCTGACGGACAAGACCCGCAAGGACAGTCTGCCGCTGACCGATCTGATCGAGATGCTGCGGGCGCGCCCGCCGCACCGTGCGCCGGGCACGGCCATCTTCCTGACTTCGGACGCCGACATCGCGCCCGTCGCCCTGATGCACAACCTCAAGCACAACAAGGTCCTGCACGAGAAGAACGTCATCCTGACCGTCCGCACGACCGACCGGCCGCGCGTGCCGGAAAGTGAGCGGGTGACGATCGAGCCCATCTCGGACGACTTCAAGAAGCTGACCATCTCCTACGGCTTCATGGAGCAGCCCAATATTCCCAAGGCGCTGGGCGTCTGCCGCAAACAGGGGCTGAAGTTCGACATCATGTCGACCAGCTTCTTCCTCGGCCGTCGCTCGGTGATCCCCTCGGCGCACAAGGGCATGCCGATCTGGCAGGATCGTCTGTATATCTTCCTGATGAGAAACGCCGCCAATCCAACCGACTTCTTCCACATCCCTCCAGGGCGGGTGGTCGAGCTGGGCACCCAGGTGTCGGTGTGAGCCGCGAACCCGCCGGCGGCGGCCGCAGCTCGGCCGCGCGAGGACGCCGGATGGCGGACAAGGCCCGCGCCGGAACCCGGCCTCCGAAGGCCCGGGTCCAGGTCGCGGACCCCCGAGACGACGGCCCCGACATCGGCGTCGAGGCCCGACTGGCCGCCGGGGTCTTGCTGAACGCAGCGCTTGAGGGCCGTGGCGGGCTGGACACCGCCCTGTCGTTCCGCGAGGTCGCCGACCTGCCCGGACCCGACCGCGCCTTCGCCCGCGCCGTGGCCATGGCCGCCCTGCGCCGCCTCGGCGAGATCGACCAGATCCTCGACCGCAAGCTGCAGAAGGCCCCGCCGCTGGCGGTGCGCACCATCCTGCGCGTGGCGCTGGCCCAGACGCTGGTGCTCGAGACGCCCGCCTTTGCGGCGGTCTCGACGGCGGTGAAACTGGCCGAACGTGAGACCAAGACCCGGCCTTACAAGAACCTCGTCAACGCCGTGCTGCGCGGCATCGAGCGCGAGGGGCCCGGCCTGACCACGGCCGAGTCCAATCTTCCTGAATGGCTGGCCGCCCGCTGGCGCGCCACCTATGGCGAGGCGACCCTCCTGGGTCTGGCGCTGGCCGCTCGCGAGGAGCCGGCCACGGACCTGAGCCTGAAGCCCGACGTGGATGCGGCGGCCGTGGCCGAGGCGCTGGACGGCGAGGTGATGGCCGGAAACACCGTCCGCACCGGCCGTCGCGGCGATCTCGCGAGCTGGCCCGGGTTCGAAGATGGAATCTGGTGGGTCCAGGACGCCGCCGCCGCCGTTCCGGTCCGCCTGCTGGCGCCGAAGTCCGGCGAATCAATCGTTGATTTCTGCGCCGCTCCTGGCGGCAAGACGCTGCAGATCGCCGCCTCGGGCGCTTCGGTCGTGGCGCTGGACCGGTCCGACAAGCGGCTGGACCGGCTGCGGGCCAATCTGGCCCGCACGGGCCTGGAAGCCGAGGTTGTGGCCGTGCCGGCCGAGGACTGGGACGATCCGCGCGCCTTCGACGCCGTCCTGCTGGACGCGCCCTGCACCGCCACCGGCACCTTCCGCCGCAATCCCGAAGTCCTGCGCGCCACCAAGCCCGCCGACGTGGCCAAGCTGGCCGACGTCCAGCACAGGCTATTGGACGCAGCCGCGGTCCGGGTCAGGCCGGGCGGCCGTCTGGTCTATTGCGTCTGCTCGCTGGAGCGCGAGGAGGGCGAGACCCAGATCATCGCCTTCCTGCGCCGCAACCCGGCCTTCAGGACGGCGCCGGCCGTTCCCGCGGAGGTCGGCGCGCCCGACGAGGCGCTGACGCCCGAAGGCTGGCTGCGCATCCTGCCGTCGATGTGGGCGGAAAAGGGCGGGCTGGACGGCTTCTTCATCGCCCGGCTGGACCGGATCGCCTGATCAGGCGCGCCAGAAGCCCACGATCTTTTTCACCTCGTCCACCACCGGATCGGCGATGGCCGCGGCGCGCTCGGCGCCGTCCCTGAGCACCCGGTCGATCTCGGTCGGGTCGGCCATCAGCCGGCGCATCTCTGCCGAGACGGGGGCCATGGAGGCGACGGCGAGGTCAGCGAGCGCCGGCTTGAAGACGCCGAAGCCCTGTCCGGCGAACTGCGCCAGCACGGCCTCGCGGCTGATGTCGGCGAGGGCCGCGTAGATGGTGACCAGGTTCTTCGCCTCGGCGCGGCCCTCGAGGCCTTCCAGCGTCTCGGGCAGGGCGTCGGGGTCGGTGCGGGCCTTGCGGATCTTGGCGACAATGGTGTCGGCGTCGTCGGTCAGATTGATGCGCGACTGGTCCGACGGGTCGGACTTGCTCATCTTGGCGGCCCCGTCACGCAGGCTCATGACCCGCGGCGCCGGTCCCTGGGTCAGCGGTTCGGGCAGGGGGAAGAAGCCCGGCGCGTTGAAGTCGTTGTTGAATTTGGCGGCGATGTCGCGGGTCAGTTCCAGATGCTGCTTCTGGTCCTCGCCGGTCGGCACCTCGGTGGCCTTGTACAGCAGGATGTCGGCCGCCTGCAGCACCGGATAGGTGTAGAGGCCGACGCTGGAGCGCTCCTTGTGCTTGCCCGACTTCTCCTTGAACTGGGTCATCCGGTCCAGCCAGCCGAGGCGGGCGACACAGTTGAGAATCCAGGCCAGCTCGGAGTGGGCCCGCACCGCCGACTGCGGGAAGATAACCGAGCGCGCTGGATCGAGCCCGGACGCCAGATAGGCGGCGGCGATCTCGCGCGTCTGGGCGGTCAGCAGGGCGGGGTCCTGCCAGACGGTGATGGCGTGCAGGTCGGCCACGAACAGGAAACAGGGCGCGCCCGTGTCCTGCAGCTGGGTGAACCGCTTCAGGGCGCCGAGGTAGTTGCCCAGATGCAAAGCACCGGACGCCTGGATGCCGGACAGGATGCGGCGGGGGCCGGTATAGGCGGGGGCGGGGGAGGCGTCGGTCATCAATCCAGTCCGGTCGGCGCGACTGCGCCCGGTTCACGCTTCAGCGTCGCCTTCAGTTCGGCCACGCTGACGGCGCGGAAAAGCACGATGCAGGCGCCATAGACAAGGGCGCCTGCGCCACAGACGACGAGGACGGCGATTTCCTTGGCCAGCAGGACACGGCTCAGGGTCTCGTATCCCATCCCCGCGAGGACCAGTAGCCCCGCCATCACGGCGCTGGCGGCCAGGACGCGGAGCAGGCGCGACAGGAAGGCCGGCGAGGGCCGCCAGACGTTCTCGCGCATCAGGGTCCCGCCCAGCAGCGCGACATTGATCCAGGCCGAGAGGCTGGTCGCCACGGCCAGACCCAGCACGCCGTCGACGCCCATGCGGGACAGTCCGAAGAACAGGCCGGCGCCGACCACGATTGTGAAGATCACCGCGGCGATGGCGTAGATCATCGGCCGGCGCGTGTCTTCGCGGGCGAAGAAGGGCGGGGTCAGGACCTTGGCGAGGACGAAGGCCGGGACGCCCCAGGCGAACTGGCGCAACACGTCCGCGGTGCGGGCCGCATCCTCGCTGGTGAAGGCGCCGCGGGTCACCGTCGCGTCGATGACAAAGAACGGAATAACGAACAGGGCCACGGCGGCCGGCAGGGTGAAGGCCATGGCCAGGGTGATGCCGTCATCCAGCGTCTTGCGCCCGCCCTCGTGATCCTTCGTGACAAAGGCCCTGGTCAGGCGCGGCACCAGCGCGAGGCCGATGGCGACCCCGATCAGGCCCAGCGGCAGCTGATAGAGGCGGTCGGCGTTGTAGAGCACCGAACGGGCGCCCTCGTCCGACCCGGCCAGCATCTGGCTGACCACCGAATTGACCTGCATGGCCCCGCCCGCCATGGCGCCGGGCACAGCCAGGGCGAGGGCGCGCTTCACATTCGGCGTCAGTCTCGGCCACGACAGCCGGATGGTGATCCCCAGTCGCTGCACGCCCCACCATAGCAGGCCCGCCTGGATCAGGCCGGACAGGGTCACGGCGGCGGTGACCCACAGCAACACCTGCGGCTGGCTGGCGGGAATGACCCAGGCCGCCAGCAGCGGGGCGAGAGTGCACAGGTTCAGAAACACCGGCACGCCCGCCGAAAGGGCGAACCGCCCGCCGGTGTTGAGCACGCCCGACAGCAGGGATGCCACCGTCATACAGGCCAGATAGGGCATGGCGATCTGGGTGGCGGTCACCGCCACCGTCATGATCTCCGCCTGATCCCGATAGGCTGACAGCAGCCAGGGCATGATCCACGGCATCAGCACCTGCAGAACGATGCAGAAGCCGGCGACCACGGCGAGCATGAAGGACATGGCCTCGGAGGCCGTGACCGCCGCGGCCTCATCGCCCTCGCGGGCCCGGACGCCGCCATAGACCGGCACAAAGGCCTGGGCGAAGGCGCCCTCGGCGAACAGACGCCGGAACATGTTGGGCAGCATGAGCGCGGTGGTGAAGGCGTCCATCATCGGCCCCTGGCCGAAGCGGGCCGCCAGCGCCATGTCGCGGGCGAATCCGAGCACACGGCTGCCCAGGGTCAGGGTGGCCTGGACAAGAGTGTTACGGGCGAGGCTCATCAGGGGCTCGGAATGGCGGTTCGGATCAGCGCTTATCCTGCTTCTGGCGCGCGCGATACGGGGTCCGGCGCGGAACCGCGCCGACCCACCTCGGACACGTCCCGCAGGCTGGCGCGGACCGGGGCGGAGAGCCGGATTCCTGCCCGGTCCACGCGGTCGAGCACGGCCTCGAGCTGAACCCTCAGCCGCTCCAGCTTCGGTCCCGGCTTCGGCTTCCGGCCCTTGGGATCGGTGACATAGAAGCTGTCGACGGCCCGCTCGCCGAAGCCGGCGATATGGGCCGAACGGATCGACAGGCCATTGTCGGCCAGGACGCGGGCGAGGTCGGCCAGCAGGCCCGGCCGGTCGGCGCCCGACACCTCGATCACGGCGGCATCGGGGTTTTCATCAAGATCCACAATGGCCGTCGGCCGCACGTCGAAGGCCGCGCGGCGCGGACTGGGCGCCGGGGTCGGCGCCGGCGCGATCCGGGCTCCGCCTCGGGCGGCGGCTTCCAGCGCCTCGATCAACCGGGTCAGGCGCCGCGGCTCCGCCTGGCCATAGGGGGCGCCGCCGCCGTCCTGAAGCTCGAACACGTCCAGCGCCGTTCCGTCCCCGGCGGTCGCCACCCGGGCCCCGACGACATCGGCCCCGGCGGCGGCCAGGGCGCCGGCCAGATCAACGAACAGGCCCGGCCGGTCGCGCGCGGCGACGGCGATGCGGGTGGCGGCGTGTTCCTCCGCCTCGTCCGCCTGTACCGCCAGGGCCTCGACCGCCGCGCCGTTCAGCCGGGCCCGGCCGACCAGTTCGGGATAGTCGTCCAGAGGATCGGCGTGGACCACGTCCTCGCCGCGGAAGACGCCCTCGGTGCGCTGGTACAGGTCGCGGATCAGCCCGCCCTTCCAGGCGTTCCAGACGCCCGGTCCCACCGCACGGATGTCGGCCACGGTCAGGATCAACAAGGTCCTCAGCCGCTCTGGGTCGCCCACCAGTCTAGTGAAGGCCTTGACCGTCGCCGGGTCCGAAACGTCGCGCTTCTGGGCGTAGTCCGACAGGGCGAGGTGATTGCGCACCAGCCAGACCACGAACTCGGTCCGCCTCGGATCGAGGCCCAGCCGGTCGCAGGCGCGGCGCGCGGCGATGGCGCCGTCCTCCAGTTGGCCCCGGTCGCCGCCCTTGCCGACGTCGTGCAGCAGCATGGCCAGCATCAGGGCCTCGAAGTCGTCGATGCGATGGACGATCTCGGTCGAGGACGGATGCTCGGCCTTCAGCTTGCCGCGCCAGATGTCGTTGATGATGCCGATGGCCTGCAGGGTGTGCTCGTCGACCGTATAGGCATGGTACATGTTGAACTGGGTCTGGCCGACGATCCGCCCCCACTCGGGCAGGAACCGGCCCAGCAGGCCGGTCTCGTTCATCAGGGTCAGGACGCGGTACGGCCGCTGGCCGTGGGCGAGGATGTCGAGAAAGGCGCGCGTCGCCTCGGGGTCGCGACGCAGCGACGGAGTGACGAGCGACAGCGACCGGCTGACGGCCGAAAAGGCGTCTGGATGCAGGTCCAGATCGTGCTCATCCGCCGTGCGGAACAGCATCAGCAGTTTTTCGGGCGCTTCGGCGAACACCTCGGGGCCCTTGACCGAGAGACGGCCCGCATCCTCCGTAAAGCCCTCGACCCCGAGCTTGCGTTTGCGTCCGGGGATCAGCCGCGACAGGCTCATCGTCGACTTCTGCTGGCGCGCCTCCAGCTTGGCCGACATGGCGCGGGTCAGGGCGCCGACGTCGCGGGCGACGAGGAAGTAGCGGCGCATGAAGCGCTCGACCGCCGGCTCGTCGCCGCGCCCGCGCCACCCCATCCGCCGGGCCACCTCGGGCTGAAGGTCGAACGTCAGCTTCTCTTCGGCCCGTCCCGCCGTGAGATGCAGATGGGCGCGGACCCGCCACAGGAAGTCGAACGATTCCTCGAAGGTGCGCCGCTCCCGCGCGGTCAGCAGGTCGTCCATAACCCGCGCGCCCAGCGGACTGTCGGGCGCCAGCGACCGGGCGATCCAGAACAGGGTGTTGAGGTCGCGCAGGCCGCCCTTGCCGTCCTTGACGTTGGGCTCGACGCGATAGCGGACTGCGCCGGACTTCTGGTGACGGACGTCGCGTTCCTCAAGCTTGGCGGCGATGAAGGGGCGGGGGTCGGCCTTGACCACCAGGGTGCGGAAACGGGTAATGAAGTCCTCCGCCAGCCGCTCGTCCCCGGCCAGCGGGCGGGCCTCCAGCAGGGCGGTGCGCACCGTCATGTCGGATTTCGACAGGGCCAGACACTCGTCCACGGACCGCGCCGACTGGCCGACCTTCAGCCCGAGGTCCCACAGGACATAGAGCATGAACTCGATCACCTGTTCGGTGCGCGGGATCGATTTCCACGGGCGCAGAAACAGCAGGTCGAGGTCCGAGTGCGGTGCGAGCACGCCCCGGCCATAGCCGCCGACCGCGATCAGGCTGAGCCTTTCCGCCTCGCTGGGGTTGGCGGCGGGGTAGAGGGTTACGGTTGTGAACCGCCACAGGGCGTTCAACAGGTCATCGGCGGCGGCGGAATAGAGCCGGGCCACCTCGACGCCCTCCCCGCCCGCGTCGAGGCGCCGGGCGATGCGGCCGCGAGCGGCGTCGAAGGAGTCTCCGAGAATGGCGGCCACGGCCTTGCGCACGTCGGGCGCGGACGCGGCCTTGATCAGCCGGTCGTCCAGGATGTCGGTCACCGGCGGCCGAGGCCCTTCAGCCGGTACAGCGCCTCCAGCGCCTCGCGCGGCGAAAGTTCGTCGGGCTCGATGGCCTCGAGGGCGTCCTCGACGGCCGAGGAGCGCGGGGGCGGCGTCGGCTCGGCCATGGCGAACAGGGGCAGATCGTCCAGGCTGACGGCGGCGGTCTTCTCGCCCTCCAGTCGGTCGAGCACCTCGCGGGCGCGACTGACGACGGCGGGGGGCACGCCGGCCAGTTTGGCCACCTGCACGCCATAGGAGCGGTCGGCCGCGCCGGGCCGGGCCTCGTGCAGGAAGACCAGATCGCCGTTCCATTCCCGCGCCGCCATCGACAGGTTGCAGACGTGCGCCAGCCGGGTCTCCAGCCCCGCCAGCTCGTGATAGTGGGTGGCGAACAGGGTGCGGGCGCGGTTGCGGTCGTGCAGGGCCTCGGCCACGGCCCAGGCGATGGCCAGGCCGTCATAGGTGGCAGTGCCGCGCCCGATCTCGTCCAGCACCACGAACGACCGGTCGGTTGCCTGGGTCAGGATGGCGGCGGTCTCGACCATCTCGGTCATGAAGGTCGAGCGGCCGCGGGCGAGGTCGTCGCCTGCGCCGACGCGGCTGAACAGCCGGTCGACGACGCCCAGCCGCATGGCCTTCGCCGGTACGAAGGCGCCCGCCTGCGCCAGCACCACCAGCAGGGCGTTCTGGCGCAGGAAGGTCGACTTGCCGGCCATGTTTGGGCCGGTGACGATTGACAGCCGGGCGCAGGCGGACCCGGACCCGTCCAGTCTGCAGTCGTTGGGGGTGTAGGGGTCGCCCTGCGCCTTCACCGCCGCCTCGACCACCGGATGGCGACCGGCGGTGATCTCGAAACAGGTGGTGTCGTCGATGGAGGGGCGGACGCCGCCGACCTCTTCGGCCCATTCCGCCAGAGCGGCGTGGGCGTCCAGCTCGGCCAGCGCCTCGGCGACAGCCTGCAGCGGCCGGGCCAGGGACTGGACCGTCGTCCGCCAGGCCTCGAAGGTCTCGCCCTCGATGGCGAGGGCGCGGTAGCCGGCCTGGCTGATCTTCGCGTCCAGCTCCGACAGTTCGACGGTGGTGAACCGGACCTGATTGGCGAGGGTCTGACGATGGATGAAGGGGCTCTCGCCCGTCGGCCGCAACAGGGGCTCCGCCGCCTTGGCGCTGGCCTCAAGGAAATAGCCGAGTACGGCGTTGTGCCGGATCTTGAATGGAACGCCCGCCTCCGCCACGGCGCGCGCCTCGAGATCGGCGACCACGCGGCGGCTGTCGTCGCGCAGGCGGCGGGCTTCCTCGAGTTCGGGACGATAGCCGGCGGAGACGAAGCCTCCGTCGCGGGCCAGATGCGGCGGCTCGGCCACCAGACCCTCGGCGAGATCAACCAGCAGCCGGCCAAGATCGGGCGATAGCGTCAGCCGATCGAGACAGCTGACGATCCGCGCCGGCGGACCGGTCAGAGGCTCGCGCGCCAGCGGAAAAAGGCCGGCGATGCCTTCGGCGATCGACAGGCCGGTCCGGATGGCGGCCAGGTCGCGCGGTCCGCCGCGGCTCAGCACCAGCCGTGACACGGCGCGGGCGACATCGGACGAGGCCCGCAAACCGTCGCGCAGATCACGGCGCAGGTCTCGGCGTTCGAGCAGCCATTCGACGGCGTCGAGTCCATGATTGATTTCGGCCGGGTCGCGCAGCGGCCGGGCGATCCGTTCTGCCAGGGCCCGCGCACCGCCCGAGGTGACGGTCCGGTCGATGCAGGCCAACAGCGATCCTTCGCGTTCGCCGCGCTGGGTGCGGTCGATCTCGAGGCTGAGCCGCGTCGCCGGGTCGATGGCGAGGAGGCCGGTCTCGCCCGAACGGCGCGGCGGGGACAGGGCGGGGATCTTTCCGGCCTGGGTCGTCTCCAGATAGGCGGCCACGAGGCCGAGGGCCGAGACCTCGGCCTCCTCGAAGGCGCCGAAACCGTCCAGCGAGGCCACGCCGTACAGCCGCTCGACACGAACCCGCGCCCCGACCGGCTCTGCCAGCGCCTGAGGCAGGGCCTGGACCACGCCGCCGGAACCGTCGAGCGCCGCCCTGGTCGTTTCGTCGGAGAACAGCCGGTCGGGGACCAGCACTTCGGACGGCCGGAACGAGGCGAGGGTCGCCCCAAGGTCTTCCAGCGAACAGGCCACGGCGTCGACCGAGCCGGCGGAAAGCTCGACCACCGCGACGGCCGCCCGACCCTTGCGCACCGAGACGGCGGCCAGCCGATTGGCCCCGCGTGCGTCCAGAAGGCTGTCCTCGGTCAGGGTGCCGGGGGTGACGACGCGGACGATGTCGCGATGGACCACAGCCTTGGAACCGCGCTTGCGGGCCTCGGACGGGGCCTCAAGCTGTTCGCAGATGGCGGCCTTGAACCCCTGCCGGATCAGCCGCGCCAGATAGCCGTCCAGCGCATGCACCGGCACCCCGGCCATGGGGATGTCCTGCCCCTGATGCTTGCCCCGCTTGGTCAGGGTGATGCCGAGCGCCGCCGAGGCGATCTCGGCGTCCTTGAAGAACAGCTCGTAGAAATCGCCCATGCGGAAGAAGACGATGGCGTCCGGCTGGCTGGCCTTGGCCGCCAGGAACTGCGCCATGACCGGCGTCGTCCCCTCGCTGGACGGGACGGCGTCGGCTGTCGGGGGATGGACGAGGGGGGCGTTCATGGGGACGCGACAGGGTGAAGGATTGCGGGGGCGCGCTCAAGCGGAATGGCGCGGCCTTGCACAGGCATGGCCTGCCTGCGACAAGCCCGGCAGGCGGTTAAGGGAACGCGGTGTGATGCCGCGGCTGTGCCCGCAACTGTAGGCGGCGAGACGATCGATCATTCCGGGGCTTTGGCACCGGCGTCACTGGGAAACCGGGAAGGCGCGATCCACCGTTTTTGACCCGCAAGCCAGGAGACCTGGCCGCCGACGTCGCTCGTCCGCTGTCCGGGACCAGACAGAGGCGTGGGGCCAACCCTTCCGCTTGCGCGGAAGCTGTTCCGTCGAAGCGACCCGACCCAAGCGCCGCGCCCCTTCCAGGGCCGGGTCGGTCGCTTTCACCTGCCGCCGCGCAGCGCCAGCGCGGGGCTGACGGAGTCACGCGCCATGACGCGATCCATCCTCTACGCCACGGCCGCGGCCGTGCTGGTTCCCCTGTCCGCATACGCGCAAACGCCCGACGATCCGGACGACGACCTGCCCGAGGTCGTCGTCACCGCCACCCGTCTGCCGGCCATCGTCGCCGATATGCCGGGCGCGCGGGTCATCGACCGGGCGACCATCGACCGGCGCGGGGCCGTCTTCGCCGCCGACATCCTCAGCGATGTGCCCGGTCTGTCCGTGGTGCGTTCGGGGGGCTTCGGCGGCGTCGCCCAGGTGAGGATCCGCGGCGCCTCGCCAGGCAAGACTCTGGTGCTGGTCGACGGCGTGCCGGTCAACGATCCGGCCGAGGTCAACGGCGCCTTCGACCTCTCCGGCTTTGAGCTGTCGGACATCGAGCGGATCGAGGTGCTGTCCGGGCCGCAGTCTTCGTTATGGGGTTCGGACGCCATCGGCGGGGTCATCGCCTTCACCACCCGCGAACTCGACGGTCTGTCGGCGGGCCTGGAGGCCGGATCGTTCGACACCGTTCGAGGCCGGCTGGCTGTGGGCGTCTCGACCGGACAGTACGGCTTCGGCGCGTGGGTCTCGCATTTCGACACGGACGGCATTTCGGCGGCGGACGAGGCCGACGGCAATCCGGAGGCCGACGGCTTCACCTCGACCACGGTCGGCGCCCGCGGCCGCCATGCCTTCACGCCCGACGCATCGGTGGACGGGACGCTGCGCTGGACCGACAGCCAGGCCGATCTCGACGGCTTCCCGGCCCCGACCTGGGCCTTGGCCGACACCCTCGACACCCAGTCCAGCGAGCAGTGGAGCGGCTTCGGTCGCCTGCGCCTGAATGCCCTCGGGCTGGCGCATCAGTTCAGTCTTTCCGCCTCGAACATCGCGCGGGAGACGGTCTCGGCCTTCCCTTCGGCCTTCGAGGGGGACCGGCGGGTCGTGCGCTGGCAGGCGGAAGGCGCGGTCTCGGGCGTGGACTTCGTCATCGGCGCCGAACGCGAGGATACGGAGGGCAGCCTTTCCACCGGCCTGACCGAGCGGCTGGGTACGAGCTCGGCCTTCGCCACGGCGCGGATCGAACCGACGGATCGCCTGAGCCTGACCGTGGCCCTGCGGTTCGACGACACGGACGATTTCGGCTCGAAGGCCACGGGCCGGGCGTCCGGCGCTTTCGACGCCGGCGCGGGTTTCACCCTGTCGGCGGCTTACGGGACGGGGTTCAAGGCGCCATCTATCAGCCAGGCCGTCTGCGACTTCTGTTTCTCGTCCCAACCCTTCCCGGTGCTGCGGCCCGAGACGGCGGAAGGTTATGAGGCCGCGGTCGGCTGGGCCTCGGCGGATGGGCGGATCGGGGCCCGGGCGACGGTCTATCGTCTGAATGTGGAAGACCAGATCACCTATGTTTTCGATCCCGTCACCTTCGACAGCTTCTACGTCAACGTGGCCCGGACAGAGACCGACGGCGTGGAACTGGAGGGCCGGGCCCGGTTGGGGGGTGGTTTCGATCTGAGCGTCGCATACGCCTGGACGGATGCGCGGGACGAGATGACCGGCGCGCGATTGCTGCGGGTTCCGGAGCAGGCCGGGTCGGCGACCCTGGGCTGGACGGGCGAGCGGTTATCCGGCTCCCTGACCGTCCGGGCCGAGAGTGACCAGGACGACGTCGGTGGCGTCCGCGAGCCGTTCGTCACGGCCGGTCTGAACGCGTCGTACGCCCTGACGGAGACGGCGACCCTGACGGCGCGGATCGAGAACCTGACGGACGAACGCTATCAGCAGGTGTTCGGCTATGGCGAGCCGGGCCGGTCCGGCTATGCGGGGATCAGGCTGCGCTACTGATCCGCCCACGTCCCTGGGAATGGGGGCCGGCGGCGGTGATCGTCGCCGGCTCCAGCTGCATGGAGGCCCAGTCGAGATCGGGCGTCGTTGCATGGGCTGCGGCGATGACGGCGCGCAGTTCGGCGGCCGAGGCGATGCTGGCGACCACGGCGGACACCTCGGGCAGGCCCATGGCGTAGGCGAGGGTGGCCTGCATCGGATCGACGCGGGCCTCGGCCAGGCGCCGCCGGATGCGCGACAGGGTCGGGCCGTAGCGGTGCATCTCGAGCGGCAGGGCCTCGCCGCTCATGAACAGCAGGCCGTCGGCGAAGACCGACGAGGCGTGGATCGCGACATCGAGGGCGGCCAGTTCGGACAGGACGCCGGAATGCTGGGCGCGCTGGTCCAGCAGGTTGCATTTCAGCTGGACCACATCGGGCTGGAAACGTCGGGCCAGCAGGGCCGGGCCGTCCTCGACCGTGGCGCAGAAGCCGATGCGGCGGTACAGGCCGCGGTCCTTCAGGGCCAGCAGGCGGTCCCAGAGTGCGCGGCCCTCGGCGCCGGCCAGATCGTTGGCGGCGGAGACCAGCAGCAGGTCGCCGCGCGGCAGGCCGAGACGCTCCAGCGAACGGCGGGCGCGGGCCTCGACCCGGTCGACGCCGTCGCCGACGGAGACGGTGCGGACCGAAACCTGGAAGGGGGAGGGGAAGGGCCAGGCCTGGCCGAGCCAGCGCTCGCCGTCGCCGTCAGGCTTGGTCGCAACCCGCGTGATGCCGGAGTCGGCAGCGGTCTGGAGCAGCAGGCGCAGGGATTCCTCGCGCGCGCCGGCCGGCGCGGGGATGGCGCGGTCGGGCTGGTGCACGACGGCCAGAGCCAGTTTGTCTATCGGGGACGGAGCACGGCTTGGGATCACCACCGGACTGTGACGACGAAAGTTTAAGGCCCCCCTTCCGAGACCTTGCGCGAAGCTTAACCGGCGAACCGCGGTTTCAGTCCACAGCCTCAGCCGGGCGCCTGCCGCAATGCTTCCAGAACGCCCTTGCCGTAGCGGTCCAGCTTGGTCTGACCGACGCCGGAGATGTGGCCGAGCCGCTCCAGATCGCCCGGTTCGGCGAGGGCGATCTCCAGCAGGGTCTTGTCCTGGAAGATGACATAGGGCGGGACGTGCTGTTCGGCGGCGCGGTCGCGGCGCCAGGCGCGCAGGGTCTCGAAGCGGGCGCGGACGTCGGCGTCCATGGTTTCGAGCGCGGCGTTGCGCCCGGTGCGGGTGCGCTCACGAGCCGGGGCTGCGCGGGCGGCGGCGGCCCTGACCTCGATCACCCGCTCGCCGCGATAGACGGTACGCACGGCCTCGGGGTCGCCGAGCATGACCAGCGGCTTGCCCTCATTGGGATCCTCGACCAGCAGCCCCTCGAACATCAGATGGTCGATGATGTCGCGCCAGGTGTGCTGACCGGTGTCGGCCCCGATGGCCCAGGTCGACAGGGCGGTCTCCCACGGCTGGACGTCCTTCGTCTTGCCCAGCAGGTGGTCGATGACGCGGGTCTTGCCGAACCGTTCGCCGAGTCTCTGCACCGCCGCCAGCGCCTTCTGGGCCGGGACGGTGGCGTCGAAGACGGCGGGCGGGTCGAGGCACAGGTCGCAGACGCCGCAGCGTTCGGCGCCCTCTTCCCCGAAATAGCGGCGCACGGCCTGGGCGCGGCAGACGGCGCCATCCAGCATGGCGAACAGCTGGCGGGCCTTGCGCACCTGCACCGCCTTGACCTCCTCGGCCATGGGACGGCCCTCAAGGCGCTTCAGCGTCCAGGCAATGTCGGACGGGCCGTACAGGGTGATGCCGTCGGCGGGCTCGCCATCACGCCCGGCGCGGCCGATCTCCTGCCAGTAGGCTTCCAGCGAGCCGGGCGGATCGGCGTGGATGACGAAGCGGACATCGGCCTTGTCGACCCCCATGCCGAAGGCGATGGTCGCGACCATGACGGCCCCGTCCTCGGCGAGGAACCGCTCCAGCCGCCGGTCGCGGTCGCGGGCCTCCATGCCGGCGTGATAGGCGATGGCGTTGGTTCCGGCGGTGCGGAGCGCCTCGGCCACCCGCTCGCAGCCGTCCCGGCTGCCGCAATAGACCACCCCGGACTTGCCGCGGCGCTGGCGCACCAAGTCGATGACGGCGGCGTCGGTGCGGGCCCGCGAGGCGCTTTCCTTGCGGATCGCCGAGAGCTGCAGATTGGGTCGGGCGAAGCTGTCGACGACGACCTTCGCGTCGTCCAGCCGCAGCGAGCGGACGATGTCGTCACGGGTGCGGGCGTCAGCCGTGGCGGTGACGGCGATGCGCGGCACGCAAGGAAACAGTTCGGCCAACCGGCCCAACGTCCTGTAATCCGGACGGAAATCATGTCCCCATTGTGAGACACAGTGGGCCTCGTCGATGGCGATCAAGCTCAGGGGCAGGTCATGGAGCCGGTCGATCAGATGCGGCTGCGCCAGTCCCTCAGGTGAGACATAGAGCAGGTCGAGCTCCCCCGCCCGGGCCTGCCGCCAGATGGCCGAGCGGTCGTCCATGGAGACGCCGGAATCGAGCCGGGCGGCCGCCACCCCCTGCTGTTTCAGCGCCTCGACCTGGTCGGTCATCAGGGCGATCAGGGGCGAGACCACAAGGCCGAGGCCGGGCCGCAGCATGGCGGGGATCTGGTAGCAGACCGACTTGCCGCCGCCGGTCGGCAGGACGGCGACCACGTCGCGACCGGCGAGGATCTCGGTCACCACCTCGGCCTGACGCCCGCGAAAATCGGCATGGCCCCAGACCCGCTCCAGCGTCGCCCGGGCGTCGGCCAACGTTGGCGCGGGCGGGTCGGTCAGGGTCGAGTCGGCGAACATGGCGGCCTTGTGCCTCATTTGTTCCGCCCTGTCAGTCGTGAAGTCGGGACAGTTTCGCGTTCGACGGCGATACCGCTATTAGGCGCCGCCATGACCACGCTTCTCTATGGCCGGCCCCCGGCGGTATTCGATCCGCCCGGGGCGGCGACCCAGCTGTCGCCCCTGATTCCCGGCTCGACGCCGCTCGAGGATGTGGCCGAAGGTTCGGCCGAGGCGATCATGATCTACGCCCCGCCCGGCGTGCTGGAGCGGCGCTATACGCTGGCGCTGGCGCTCAGGGGGCTGAAGGTCGGCGGGCGGCTGGATGTGATGGCGGCCAAGGACAAGGGCGGGTCGCGACTGAAGAAGGAGCTGGAAGGCTTCGGCGTCGAGGTCGGCGAGAGCGCCAAGGCGCATCATCGGCGTTGCGTCGTGATCCGGCCGAAGACGCTGACCGGGATCGACGAGGCCGTCGCCGCGGGCGCGCCGCGTATGGTCGAGGGGCTGGACGCCTGGTCGCAGCCGGGCGTCTTCGCCTGGGACCGGATCGACGCGGGGTCGCTGCTGCTGGCGCAGGCGATGCCGCCGCTGAAGGGCGCGGGGGCCGATCTGGGTTGCGGTTACGGGGCGCTGGCGACGGTAGTTTTGGGCTCACCGGCGGTGACCTCGCTGCGTCTGGTTGATCTGGACCGGCGGGCGATCGCGGCGGCGCGGAAGAATGTGACCGATCCGCGCGCGACCTTCGAATGGACCGATGTCCGGACGCTGGAGGATGTCGGCGAGTTGAATTTCGTCGTCAGCAATCCGCCCTTCCACGACGGCGGCGCCGAGGACAAGCGGCTGGGCCAGGCTTTCATCCGCAAGGCCGCGGCCCTGCTGAAGAAGGGCGGCGTGCTGTGGGTCGTGGCCAACCGCCACCTGCCTTATGAGGCCGAGCTGAAGGACGCCTTCAAACGGGTCGACATGATCGCCGACAGCGGCGGCTACAAGGTGTTCGAGGCGGTGAAGTGAAAGCCTCCACCTCCCGCGTGGACAGGCTGCTCGGCTCGTTGGGCTATGGCTCGCGGACCGAGATGGCGCGGCTGGGTAAGGCCGGCGGGATCGTGCTGGACGGGGTCGATCTGACGGATGTGTCGAAGCGGATCGCGGTGACGCCGGACCTGACGGCGCGGATGGAGATCGACGGCCAGCCGCTGGATCCGGTGCCGGGTCTGGCGATGATGCTGCACAAGCCGCTGGGCATGACCTGTTCGCGGAAGGAGGACGGGGCTCTGGTCTATGACGTCCTGCCGCCGCGCTGGCGGCGGCGCGATCCGGCGATCTCGACCATCGGCCGGCTGGACAAGCAGACGACGGGCCTGCTGCTGCTGACTGACGACGGCGACCTGCTGCACCGCGTGATCTCGCCCAAACGCCATGTGGCCAAGGTCTATCGCGCGACCCTGGCGCGGCCGCTGGTCGGGACGGAGGGCGATGTGTTCGCCGCCGGGGGTCTGGTGCTGGAGGGCGAGGACAAGCCGTTGTCGCCAGCGGTGCTGGAGGTGCTGTCGCCGACCGAGGCGCGGCTGACGGTGACCGAGGGCCGCTATCACATGGTGCGGCGGATGTTCGCGGCGGTGGGCAATCACGTCGAGGGGCTGCACCGCGAGCGGGTCGGGGGGCTGGCGTTGCCGGACGATCTGGCGCCGGGGGCGTGGCGGCTGCTGGACCAGGCACAGATCGACCTGATCTTCGCCTGACGGAACCGCACCCGGCCTGCTGACTTATCGCTCCGCTTCCAGCGGAGACGACATGACCGGGGCGACGATCAAGAGAGACCTGCGTACGGGCCGTTCGCTGTGGGCGGACAGCGCCGGTCTGGGCGTGCCCGTAAAGCCGCTGAATGAGGCGATTTCCGTCGATGTGGCCATCGTCGGGGCGGGGATCAGCGGCGCCTTCATGGCGCATGAGCTGAGCCGGGATCACACGGTGGCCGTGCTGGACCGGCGGCCGCCGCTGACCGGCTCGACCGTGGCCTCGACCGCCCTGCTGCAATGGGAAATCGACCTGCCGCTGACCGCCCTGGCCAGGGGAATCGGACTGGCGGAGGCGAGGCGGGCGTATCTGCGATCGCGCTCGGCCGTCGACGCCCTCAGGCGCATCGTCGCCGAAGAGAAGATCGTGTGCGGTCTGGAGGACAAGGCGACCCTCTATCTGGCCGGCGACGCCTACGGCCATCGTGCGCTGCGGACGGAGGCGGAGGCGCGGGCGGCGATCGGGCTGGAGAGCCGGTACATCGGTCCGGCCGACCTCCGCGAACAGTTCGGCATCGACCGTCCGGGCGCCATCGTCAGCCAGGGCTCGGCCAGCGCCGACCCGGCCCGGCTGGCGGCGGCCCTGTTGCGGCGGGCGCAGACGGCCGGGGCGACCGTCTATTCGCGGGTCGAGGTGATGGAGGCCGCCAGCGATCCCGACGGCGTGACCCTGCTGACCGATGCCGGCCATGCGGTGCGGGCCAAGTCGGTGGTGTTCTGCTGCGGTTATGAGTTCCCCAAGGGGGTGCCGACGCCGGGCGCAAAGGTGATCTCGACCTGGGCCATGGCGTCGATGCCGCGCCAGCCCTGCCCCGCATGGCTGCGCGAGACCCTGGTCTGGGAAGCGTCGGATCCGTACCTTTATTTCCGTATGGGCGGAGACGGGCGGCTGATCGTCGGCGGCGAGGACGAGGCGTCGCCGGACGCGCATGCCGACAAGGCGAAGATGAAGCGGAAATGCGAGACCATCACGCTCAAACTGTCGCGCCTTCTGCCCGGGGTCGAGTTCGAGGTCGACTACAGCTGGGCCGGGGCCTTCGGCGAGAGCGCGACCGGCCTGCCCTCCATCGCTCCCGTGCCGGACATGGACCACGCCTGGGCGGTCATGGGCTTCGGCGGCAACGGCATCACCTATTCGGTGATCGCCTCGCAGGTGGTGTCCAAGGCCATTCGCGGAGGGAGCGATCCGGATGCGGACCTGTACGCAACGTGATTTGACGATAGCTATCAAGATGGCCATCTTCATCCCATGAGCCACTATTCCGTCGCCGAGGCCAAGAACAACCTGCCGAAACTGCTCGACCGCATGCTGGCGGGCGAGAAGGTCGTCATTACGCGGCGCGGCAAGCCCATTGCGCGGCTTGAGCCGGAAAAGGCGCCGGCCGTGGGCTTTCCGCTCGATCTCGAGTGGCTCGACGCCAACCGGGTGAAGCCTGAGAAGGGACCGATCGACACGGTGGCGGGGGTCGCAGAGATGCGGCGCGGATACCGCTATTGAGCACCTATATCGACACGAGCGTCGTCGTGTCCTTCTTCATCCAGGACGACCATGCCGACGCCGCGCGGCGCTGGGCCCGGACGGACCCAAGCGTTGCGATCAGCGACTGGACGGCGACGGAATTCTCTTCAGCCCTGTCACATCATGTGCGGCTTGGGTCGTTGTCCGATCGGGAGCGCAAGGCCGCCGAACTGGCGTTTGACCGTTGGGCCATGCGCGGCGTTGTTCTTGAGGTTGCGCGGGAGCGGTTCCAGGATGCCCGGATTCTGATGCAGGGACATCGCCGCCTGCGCGCGCCAGACGCCTTGCACCTCGCTATCGCACGGCATGAGGGGCTTCCCCTGGCGACGCTCGACCATGACCTGCGCGACGCCGCCGTCGCCGAGGGCCTCAAGGTCGTAGACCTTTGACCCAGGCCAAGATCTGCGGCCTGACCACGCCGGACGCGCTGGGCGCGGCCCTCGCCGGCGGCGCGGCCTTCGTCGGGGCGGTGGTGTATCCAAAGAGCCCACGCCACATCGACCCGCTGCACGGGGCGACCCTGTTCGAGCGGGCGCGGGGCAGGGCCGGGATCGTGGCCGTCACGGTCGACGCCGACGACGCCCTGCTGACCGAGATCGCCCTGATCCTGAAGCCGGACCTTATCCAGTTGCACGGCCATGAGACCCGCGAACAGGCGGAGCGGGCGCGAATGCTGACGGGGGCGGGGATCATCAAGGTCCTGCCGATCCGGACGGTTGAGGATTTCGAGGAGGCGGAAGCCTGGGAGCCGTTCGTCGATCATCTGATGTTCGACGCGAAGCCGCCCGAAGGCTCGTATCTGCCGGGCGGGGTCGGGGCGCGATTCGACTGGTCGCTGCTGGCCGGACGGGCGTTCCGGCGTCCGTGGTTCGTGGCCGGCGGTCTGAACCCGGACAATGTGGCGCAGGCGATTTCGGTGTCCGGTGCGCCCCTCGTGGATGTGTCCTCTGGCGTCGAAACCGCGCCGGGTGTTAAGGACCCGGCCCTGATCGCGGCGTTTCTCGACGCCGTCCGGTCGGCCTGATTTCCGCCGCTCCCCCGCGCGAAAGCTTTGACCGTGAACGCCATCCTGCCGAACCATTACGCCATGCCTGACGCCGAGGGCCGTTTCGGCCCCTATGGCGGACGGTTCGTGGCCGAGACTCTGATGCCGCTGGTTCACGAGCTGAACGCGGCCTATGAGGCGGCGAAGGCGGACCCGACCTTCCAGGCGGAACTCGACGGCTTCCTGACCGACTATGTCGGCCGGCCCAGCCCGCTGTATCTGGCCGAGCGGCTGACGGCGCATTACGGGGCCGCCGACATCTGGTTCAAGCGCGACGAGCTGAACCATACCGGCGCGCACAAGATCAACAACTGCATGGGCCAGATCCTGCTGGCCATGCGGATGGGCAAGACCCGGATCATCGCCGAGACCGGGGCCGGCCAGCACGGCGTGGCGACGGCGACCGTCTGCGCCCGCTTCGGTCTGCAATGCGTCGTCTACATGGGCGCGACCGACGTCGAGCGGCAGATGCCCAACGTCTTCCGGATGAAGCTTCTGGGGGCCGAGGTCGTGCCGGTGACGGCGGGCCGGGCGACCCTCAAGGACGCCATGAACGAGGCGATGCGTGACTGGGTCACCAATGTCGAGGACACCTACTATCTGATCGGCACCGCCGCCGGGCCGCATCCGTATCCGGCCATGGTGCGCGACTTCCAGAGCGTGATCGGGCGCGAGACCCGGGCCTCCATGCTGGCGCGGCGCGGCAAGTTGCCTGACGCGGTGGTGGCGGCCATCGGCGGCGGTTCGAACGCCATCGGCCTGTTCCATCCCTTCATCGACGACGCCGGCGTGCGGCTGATCGGGGTCGAGGCGGCCGGGCGCGGGCTGGACGGCCCGGACCATGCGGCCAGCCTGCAGGGCGGGCGGCCCGGCGTACTGCACGGCAACCGCACCTATCTGTTGCAGGACGACGATGGCCAGATCCTCGAAGGCCATTCGATCTCCGCCGGCCTCGACTATCCGGGCATCGGCCCCGAGCATGCCTGGCTGAAGGACATCGGCCGCGCGGAATATCGCGCCGCCACTGACATGGAAGCCCTCGAGGCTTTCCAGCTGTGTTCGCGGCTGGAAGGCATCATTCCGGCGCTGGAGCCCAGCCATGCGCTCGCCCGGATCGGCGAGATCGCGAACGAAGTGGGCAAGGGGGGCGATGTCGTGCTCAATATGTGCGGACGGGGCGACAAGGACATCTTCGCCGTGGCGAAGCATCTGGGCGTGGAGTTGTAGAGATGAAGATCGTGATGATGGCCGCCGTGACGGCCCTGCTGGGGACGCCGGTGATGGCACAGACCCCGGCGCCCCTGCAGGTCGATATCCCGGAACTGCCGACGGCGGTCGCGGACCCGACCTGCGGCGGCAAGGTCGGCCTGGCCCAGCAGGCCCTGTGCGTGATGACCACCCAGGGCGCCATCGGCGGCCTGGTCGACACCTACAGCGAGGCGTTCCGTCTGCAGAACTGGCTGGCCGCCGGCGGAGATGACAATCGGGTCGTCTATGTCAGACGCCGTCCCGAAGGTGGTTGTGACGGTTTCCAGATGCTGGCCTTTGCCGATGAGGCACGGGTTCCCGGTCCGGCCGAGCCGGCCTGGCTGGCCTTCGCCGCCATTCCGGGCGACGTCTGCGCCGCCCCGCCCGCGGCTGCGGCCACGCCTGCCCCGACCCAATGACAACAGCGCGTATCGACGCCCGCTTCGCCGCTCTGAAGAGCGAGGGGCGGGCCGGATTCGTGGCCTATGTCATGGCCGGGGACCCGACGCGGGACGAGGCGCTGGAGATCCTGCGGGGCCTGCCGGCCGCCGGGGCGGACCTGATCGAACTGGGCTTTCCCTTCTCCGACCCCATGGCCGAAGGGCCGCCGATCCAGCGCGCGGCGCTGCGCGGGCTCAAGGCCGGGTTGACGCTGAAGGGGACGCTGGCGCTGGCCGCCGACTTCCGCGCCGGGGACGCCGATACGCCGGTGATCCTGATGGGCTACCTCAATCCGATCGAGAGCTACGGCTATGACGCCTTCGCCCGCGATGCGGCGGCAAGCGGTGTCGACGGCCTGATCGTGGTCGACTGCCCCCCGGAAGAGGCCGGGCCGCTTTCGGACGCCCTGGACGCTGCACAGGTCTCGCTGATCCGGCTGGCCACCCCGACCTCGGATGACGCCCGGCTGAAGATCATCGCCGAGCGGACCTCGGGGTTTGTCTACTATGTCTCCGTCGCGGGCGTGACCGGGGTCAAGGAGGCCCAGACCCTGTCGGTGGCCCCGGCGGTCGAGCGGGTGCGCAAGGCCTCGGGCCTGCCGGTCGCCGTCGGTTTCGGGGTCAAGACGCCGGAACGCGCCGCGAGCATCGCTCGAGTCGCCGACGCAGTGGTCGCCGGCTCGGTGCTGGTGGACGAGGTCGCGGCGGCGCTCGAGGCGAACGAACCGGCAGCCCCGCGCGTTCTGGCCAAGGTGAAGGCTCTCGCGGACGCCGTCCGGGGTGCGCGGGTCGCGGAAACGGTCTAAAGCGCGCCCATGGCTGACAAGAATCCTCCCAAACCCCAGGAAAAGCGCGGCGGTTGGCTGAGCCGTTTCGCGCCCGGCGTCCGCAAGATCGTCAGCCGGCGCGACACGCCCGATAATCTCTGGGTCAAGGACCCCGATTCCGGCGAGATGCTGTACCGCCCGGACCTTGAGGCCAGCCTTTGGGTCACGCCGTCGGGCCGGCATATGCGGATCGACGCGCCGACCCGTCTGCGCGCCACCTTTGACGATGGCGACTATGAGCCCATCGAAACGCCGGAGGTCCCTGAGGACCCGCTGAAATTCTCGGACGGCAAGTCCTACAAGGACCGTCTGGCCGCCGCTCGCAAGGCGGCGGGCCGCAAGGACACCATGGCCATCGGCTTCGGCGAGCTGGACGGCACGCCGGCGGTGGTCATCGTCCAGGACTTCACCTTCATGGGCGGGTCGCTGGGCATGGCCGCGGGCGAGGCCTTCATCGCGGCCGCCCGCGCGGCCATCGAACGCGGCGTGCCGCTGGTCTGTTTCACCGCCGCGGGCGGGGCGCGGATGCAGGAGGGCGCCCTCAGCCTGATGCAGATGGCGCGCACCACTCTCGCCATCCAGGAGCTGAAGGCGGTTCAATTGCCCTTCGTCGTGGTGCTGACCGACCCGACCACGGGCGGTGTCACCGCAAGCTACGCCATGCTTGGCGACGTGCATCTGGCCGAGCCGGGCGCCCTGATCGGCTTCGCGGGCCCGCGCGTGATCGAGGCCACCATCCGTGAGAAGCTCCCCCCCGGCTTCCAGCGCGCTGAATACCTTCAGGAAAAGGGCATGGTCGACCGCGTCGTCGCCCGCGCCGACCTGCCGGTGGTTCTGGGCCAGATCCTGTCGATGCTGATGGGCGGGAAGCGCCGGGCGGCCTAGACTCCGCCCGATGGATCCGATTTCCGAACGACTCCGCGCCCGGCATCCGCAGCGCATCGACCTGTCGCTGGAGCGGATGCGCGTCCTCTGCGCCGCCCTGGGCGATCCGCAGCACCGCCTGCCGCCGGTGATCCACGTCGCCGGCACCAACGGCAAGGGCTCGACCGTCGCCTTCATCCGCGCCATCGCCGAAGCGGCGGGCCTGACCGTCCATACCTATACCTCGCCCCATCTGGTGCGGTTCAATGAGCGCATCCGGCTGGCCGGCCGACTGATCGAGGACGGGCCGCTGAACGGCATCCTCGACCGCATTGAAGCCGTCGGGACCGAGGCCACGGTGTTCGAGAGCACCACTGCGGCCGCCTTCGTCGCCATGAGCGAGACGTCCGCCGATCTGGCCATTGTCGAGGTCGGGCTGGGCGGGGTTCTGGACGCCACCAATGTCATCGAGCGGCCGCTGCTCAGCGTCATTGCACCCGTGGACCTCGACCATGCCGAATTCCTCGGCGACAGCCTGCACGGGATCGCGGTGGAAAAGGCCGGAATCCTGAAAGCGGGCGCGCGGGGGCTGATCGCCCGTCAGGCCGAGCCCGCCATGGCGGCGATCGAGGCGGCGGCCCGGGCCGTCCACGCCCCCCTGACTGTCATGGGTGTGGATTTCGACGCCTGGGCAGACCGCGGCGGACTTTCGTTCCAGGATCAGGAGCGGTTCCTTGACCTGCCGGCGCCCGCTCTGAGCGGCCCGCACCAGATCGACAACGCCGGACTGGCGGTCGCGGTCGCGCTTGAACTGGACCTGCCCGAGGCGGCCATCGCCGAAGGTCTTCGGTCCGTTCGCTGGCCGGCCCGGATGCAGCGGTTGACGGCCGGGCCCTATGGCGAGGCCGCCCGGGCGGCGGACGCCGAACTGTGGCTGGACGGCGGGCACAATCCCCATGCCGGCGCGGCGCTGGCTGTGGCCCTGGCCGAACGGCAGGCGAAGGCGCCGCGACCGTTGGCCCTGATCGTCGGCATGCTGGTCAACAAGGACGCCGGCGGATTCTTCGAGGCGCTGGGCCAGTCAGGCGCGGCGGTCTTCACCGTCCCGTTCGACGGCGCGGCGGCGGAGCCGGAGGCCCTGGCGGCGGTGGCGCGCGGCCACGGGCTTGGCGCGACGCCCTGCGCCTCGGTTCAGGAGGCGTTGGCGCGCGCCCTGGGGCTGGGCGCCGGTCGGGTCACGATCTGCGGGTCGTTGTACCTTGCGGGCGAGGTTCTGGCCGCCGCGCGCGAGACCTGGCCGGACTAGCCGTTCGGGCCGCCCGGCGTCGCCATGGCGCCCTCGTCGGGCAGCCGCATCCGCTGCATGGAGCGCATGAACTCCCGGGTCTGCTGATCCTGGACGCCGGCGCGCGGAACGTCCCGGCAGACGCGCTGCTGCATGTTCGAGCCCGTGGCGCGCTCAAGCCGGCAAACGCGGCGGGTGTCGCCCTCGGGCCCCGGCGGAGCGCTGGTCGGTCGAACCTCGGCGGGCGGAGGCGTTCCGGCGATGACGGCGACCTGGCCTCCGTCAAGCAGCAGGGTGGCGGCAAACAGGGCGACGGTCAGCATGGTGACGCTCCAGCATCCGTTGAGACGGGCAGGAGCAGAACACCGATCGCAGGATGGGGCAAGTTACAGTCGCGCAGGTCCGAACCGGTTCAGGCGGCGGTCTGGCCGATGCCGGCCTCGGCCAGCCATTCGACGATCTTGCCCTTGGGCATGGCGCCGACCTTCATCGCGGCCATCTGGCCGTCCTTGAACAGCATCAGGGTGGGGATGCCCTTCACGCCGAGCTTCGAGGGGATCATCGGGCTGTCGTCGATATTGACCTTGGCGATCACCACCTGACCGGCCAGTTCATCGGCGATCTGTTCCAGTGCGGGCCCGATCTGTTTGCAGGGGCCGCACCACTCGGCCCAGAAGTCGACCAGAACGGGGACGGACGACTTGAGCACGTCGGTTTCAAAGCTGTCGTCGGTGACCTTGACGGTGGCCATAAGGAAATTTCTCCGGATCGGCCGGTGATCATAGGGTGATTCCGGCGCTTCGACAGCCGATGTGGGGCGCGCCGCCGATCAAATCAACGGACGATCGGCTCAGATCGACAGGGCGGCGTCCAGCATCGCCTGCGGAACCGCCATCAGCCGGGGTCCGTCGGTCCACACCAGGGCCGCCTCGACAGCCCGGTCGGGATAGAGATCGCGCAGGATGGCGGCATAGATCGCCAACTGCAGCACATAGGCCGGGTCGGCGTCCTCGATCCGCGCGGGCGCGGGACGATTGGTCTTGTAGTCGATCACCAGAACCCGGTCGGGCGTGACCACCAGCCGGTCCATCCGCCCTGATACCGGCGTCGTCCCGACCGATCCGGTCAGAGCCACCTCGGGCCGGGAGCCGACGCCGAACACCGGCGCGAACCGGTCGTCATCCAGCACCCGGAAGGCGGCGTCTATCATCTCCAACCGCTGGTTTTCGTTCAAGTCTCGCTCACGAGACAACATCCGGACCGCTGCGTGCGGGCGCTCGGCGACGGGAATGTCCGGCAGCCGTTCCAGCAGGCGGTGGATCAGATCCCCGCGCCGGAACCGTCCCAGCGGCGCGCCCGGCCCGGCCGTGGTCGCCAGCGGCGAGGGGGCGGGGACGCGCAGGGTCTCGTCCATGCGGGAGGGGGCGGCAAACCGGGCCGAGGAGTCCGGCGCCGGCGAGGTCCGGGCCCAGGCCGGGACCGGCGCAGGCCCGGTTGCCGTGGCGGCGGCGGCCGCGAGAACTGCCGGATCGACACCGAACCGCAGGACGCCGCCGCCGATGTCGCGGACATTCAGCGGATCGTCCGCGGCCAGCCGCTCGAACGTCCCGGCGATGACGCTCCACCAGCTCTGCAGCTCAAACCCTTCTTCGGGCCGTTTGACGGCCCGCCCCATGATCACCAGCCGGTCTCGGGCCCGGGTCAGGGCGACATAGAGCAGGCGCAGCGATTCGGCGTCCGTCCGGGCCGCGCGAGCCTCGCGGGCCGCCTTCGAGGCGGGACAGTCGTCCTTCGCCGAGCCCGGGCACATCAGCCAGCCCTCGCCCTCCTCGCCGTCGTCGCCGGCGGCGGGCATCAGGGTCGGCCCCTGCGGCTTGGCGCGCGAGGTGGTGTCGGGAAGGATCACAATGGGCGCCTCCAGCCCCTTGGCGCCGTGGACGGTCATGACCCGCACCTCGTTACGGGCGCCCTCCATTTCGCGTTTCACCTCGACGTCGGCGGCCTCCAGCCGGGCGACGCAGGTCTCCAGATCAATACCCCCCCGCCCCTCGGCAGCGAGCACCTGGGCGAGGGTCTCGTCTATGGCCTCCTCGGCCTCACGGCCCAGTCGGGCCAGAATGCGGGCGCGGCCCGAGACGCCGGTCTCGTCAATCCGGTTCAGCAGGCCGGAGAAGAAGGCGAACGGATCGCGGTCGCGTGCGTCCAGCGCCGCCTGGGCGAAGTCCCGGGCGCGGCGCCATTGCGGTTGTTCGTCGGCCCGCTGTTGCAGTTCTCGCCACAGCGACCGGCCGCCGCGAACCTCCGCATCGGCCAGCGGATACAGGCTGTGGGGGTCGCCGAAATCGCTAACGTCGCAGAACGGGCTGCGCAGTATCTCGGCCAGGCTGAGGTCGTCGTCCGGATAGAGGGCGAAACGGGCGACGGCGATCAGATCATCGAAGACGATGTGGCTGCTCAGCTTCAGCCGGTCCGCCCCGGCGACCGGGACGGCCTCGGCCTTGAGCGCCCGGATGATCTCTTCGAACAGGGCGTCGCGCCGGCGGACGAGGATGAGGAAATCGCCCCAGCGGGCCGGTCGCATCGCCGGGTCAGTCTCCGATCGGCGATGATTGTGAACCGCGACGCCGGCCTCGACCTGACGGCGGATGTCCCGGGCCAGCGCCTGGGCCAGCTGTTTGCGGCCGCTGCGCGAGTCCTCCCTGTCGACCGGCGCATTCCAGGCCTCGCGGTCGGGCGTGATGGGGTCATGAAACAGAGGCCACAGGTCGACGGCGCCGCGCTCGTCGGTCCGGGCCGGCTGGTGCGCCGGGATGTCGCCCCGTGGACCGACAAGGGCGCGGGTGTGGTCGGGGCCGGCGAACGCCTTATCGACGAATTTCAGGACCTCCTCGGTAGAGCGGAAGGAGGTGTCGAGCGGCACCTCCTCGAACCGGCTCCCGGCGCCATGGGCGAGGGCGGCATAGGTCTGGGCCTCCTGCCGCAGCCGCTCCGGCCGCGCGCCCTGGAAGGAATAGATCGACTGCTTCTCGTCGCCGACGGCGAAGACGGTGCGCGGGATGCGCGGCGCCTCATCGACCGGGCGCGGGGCTCCGGCGCCCGAGAAGAACTCCTCGGTCAGGGCCTTGAAGATGGCCCACTGGTCCGGCGCCGTGTCCTGGGCCTCATCGACCAGAACGTGCTCGATGCCCCCGTCCAGTTTGAACAGCACCCAGGCCGAGGTCGCCCGTTTGGTCAACAGCTCGACGGTCCGGACCACCAGATCGGAGAAGTCGAGCGCGCCCTGCCCCGCCTTGGCCGCCTCGTAGAAGGCGGCATGCGCCCGCGCCAGGGTCAGGGCCTTGACGGTGTCGTCGGCGATCCGCGTTGCGCGCAACACGTCCCGGACCGCCAGATATTTGAGCTGCAGGTCGGTCAGCCAGCCGACGGCCGCCGTCGGAGCGGACTTTGTCCCCATGGTGGTGCGAGGGTCGCCGTCCTTCTTGAGGAAGACGTCGGCCATGGCGGCCACGCTCCATCCGGGCGCCGCGGCGGCCCGCATGGCGGCGGCCAGCTTCTGGTCATTGGTCGAGCCGGTCTGCATGGCTTCGGCTACGCGGTCCCATTCCGCGCCGTCGATCCAGTCGAGGAAGTCGCTCTCGATCGCCTCGGGCGATGCATCGGGATCGGCGCCGACGAGGGCGTGGGGGCCGGGCGCGGCGCCGGCTTCAACCCGGTCGATCCAGGCCGTCAGCTTGCCGCGCTCCGACTCGATCATGGCCAGCAGGGCGTGGAAGGCCTTCCAGTCCAGCTCCACCGCGAAATGGGCGTAGGCGGCGCCCAATGTCCCGTCCGGATCGGCGAGGGCGGCGCGGGCGAGATCCTCGCGCGCCTCCTTCGACAGGGCGACCGCCGCCTCATTCTCCAGCACCTCGAAGGCGGGCGACACGCCGGCCTCGAGGGGGAAACGCCGCAGCAGTTTTTCGCAGAAGGCGTGGATGGTCTGGATCTTCAGCCCGCCCGGCGTCTCCAGCGCGCGGGCGAACAGGCGGCGGGCGTCCGACAGGTCGGCCGCTGTCAGGGTCGCCGGGTCGCGGCCGTCCAGCTGGGCGAGGGACTCCGACAGGCGGGCGTCGTCCATCACCGCCCAGGCCCCCAGCTTGTCGAACAGCCGGGCCTGCATCTCGGCGGCGGCGGCCTTTGTGTAGGTGACGCACAGGATCTCGCCGGGCCGCACCTTGCCCAGCAGCAGGCGCGCCACGCGGTTCACCAGGGTGGTGGTCTTGCCCGAGCCGGCGTTGGCGGTGACGAACACCGAAAGCCGGGGATCGGCGGCGGTGATCTGGTGGGCGCGGGCCTGTTCGAGGGGAGAGAGGGTCATTCCGGCGCCTCGTCCTCGCCGCCGACAACGTGCCATTCCCAGACCCGGGCCAGATGGTCGTAGTTGCCGCCGAAATTGCCCATGATCTGCGGCGCCGCCCATGAGACATAGGGCGTGGCCTCGTCATCGAAGGCGGCGACGCCGTCGATCAGCCGCGCCAGCTCCCGGTCGGCCAGTTCGGCGGCGGTCAGGGGCTGGTTGCGGCTGACCTTGCCGACGTCGATGGCCTCGCCGGGCGTCTTGCGTCCGGTGACCTTGATGTAGAGCAGTTCGGACGCCGGCGTCGGCGGCGCGTCCGCGAAACCGCCGTCGGCGAGGATGGCGGCGGTCAGGGTCAGCTGGGGCGCGAACCCCTGCGCCACCTGTTTGGCGGTGGGCGTCGAGCCGGTCTTGAAATCGATGACGGCCGCGCCCTGCGCGTCCAGTTCGATCCGGTCGGCGCGCGCGGTCACGGTGAAGGGGCCGAAGGGGGCGTCGAAGGTCATCCGCCCCGACTGTTCGATCAGCAGGGTGGCGCCGCGCGCCCGCCGCTCGCCTTCCCAGTTCGCCAGCCATCGGGCGCAGTTTCGCGCCAGCGGCGACTCGCGGGCCATGGCGTGATCCTCGAAACCGGCGGCGTCCAGCGCCTCGAGCAGGAAGGCCTCGATCTGGTCGGCGCAATCCTCGGGCAGGGCGTCAGGCCAGGTCAGGACCGCTCGTTCAATCGCCTTGTGTATGGCGTCCCCGCGCGCCATCGCTTCGGCCGAGGCGCCCGGCCGGTCCAGCTTGCGCAGCCCCAGAATGCGCTGGGCATAGACCGCATAGGGGTCGCGCACCCAGCGCTCGACGCCGGTCACCGGCATCTCGCGCGGGCGGCGGCGCACCGGCGGCGTCGGGGCCGGACGGCGCTGATAACGCGGCGGTCCCGCTATCGGGACATCCAGCGTCCGGGCGGCATCCAGCAGTGGGGACGGGCGTTCCAGCGTCACGGGCGTTTCCGGCGCGTTCGCGCCGCGCGTCAGCATCTCCAGCCGCCAGAGCCAGCGCGACTTGACCGCCGGCTGTCCGCCCCGGCGTTCGGAATGAACCAGTATGACCTCCTCGGCGCAGGCGGCCTGGACGAAGTCCTGCGCTGTCTGACCGAGCCGGCGCTCGGGCGGCGGCAGACCAAGGGTCGCGCGCATCGGTCGGGACAGGAAGGGATCGGTCGGGGCGGCGTTGGGCCAGACGCCTTCCTCCAGCCCGGCCAGGATCATGCGATCGGCCCGGACCAGCCGGGCCTCGATGGCCCCGAGAATGCGCAGCCGGGGCTGATTGGCGCCGCCGGTGCGGACGGTTTGCTCGTTCAGCAGGTTGCGAACCAGTGCGACGAGGTCGGCCGGCGAGACCGCTCCCATGGAAGCCCCGCCTTCGATGAGGGCGGACAGCAGGCCGGCGGCGGCCTCGCCGTCGGATCCGGCCCACGCCTCCTCACCAGCGACGGCCTCGACCAGCCGGGTCAGGGCGCGGGCGGCCTCGTCGAGGGTCGCCTCCGGCCTGAAGGGCGCGCCGACGTCATTGGACAGGGTTTCCAGCCGGTCGAGCAGGATGCCGGCGGCGGCCAGCCGGACGAGGCTCGCCTCCGACGGCGCCTTGCCGTCGTCGCGGGGTTGACCGGCCCTGGTCAGGGCGGCGCGGGCGCGGGTCCAGTCGCGGCGGCGCGGGCCTCGCAGAACGGCCTGCTCCAGCGCCCTGACGGCGACATCGAACGCCGTCTCGCCAAGGTCCAGACGGACCAGCGGGTGTTTCAGCAGGCCCAGCAGGGTGTGCGGGTCCAGCGGATCGGCGACGAAACGGGCGCACAGGTCGACCAGCCGGCCCGCGGTCATCCGCGACAGCGGCTGGCCGGAGGAAACGTCGGCGCTGATCCCCCAGCGCTCCAGCCGCGCGGCGACGCGGCGGCTCAGTGCCAGATCGGGCGTGACGAGTGCGCAGGTCTTGCCCGGAGTCTCCAGCGTCTCGCGCATCATCAGGGCCAGGGCGGCGGCGGCGTCCTCCTCGGCGCGCACCGTCACCACGGACAGACCTTCAAGACCCTCGGCGATCGGGTCGGCGGACTGGCTCCGGAAGGCGGTGGCGCGCAGATCCCGGATCAGGCTGCGCCAGTCGTCGGTGGCTTCAGCCGGACGCAGCGCCTCGTTGAGCAACCGTTGCCGGGCGCGGCCCCGCGCCTCGATCGCCGCATCCTGCGCCGGGCGGAACCAGGGCCGGACACCGCCGCGCGGGACCGAATGGCGGTCGAGCAGCCGCCACAGGGCGTTCTGCGGATGCTGTTCATTGTCCCCGAGCTGGTCCCAGACCCCGGCGTCGAGATCGAAATCCAGGCCGGGCAGAACCACGCACCCGCGCGGCGCCGCGGCCACGGCCGCCAGCACATCGGCGGCGGCGGGGGCCGAACCGGTCGAGCCGGCGGCGATCACCGTCTGCGTCGGCGGCCGTTCGGTCCAGGCGTCGGCCAGCAGGCGCAGCAGCCGCGCCTTTCGCCAGGCCGGGTCGACCAGCCCCATGGCCTCGAGTCGCTTCGGCCAGGCCTCGACCGCAAGGCCCAGGAATTTCGCCGAGTCCTGCCAGTGTGCGGCCAGATCGCCCTCCACGAGGGTGGCGACGCGGGCGATGTCCTCGACCTCCTCCAGCTGGCAGGAATCGAGGAAGCCGCCCAGGGCGTCGGCCAGCTCCAGCGCCCGCAGCGGCGACAAGTCGGGACTGAAATCCTCGACGATCATCCGCGCCATCTCGAACCGGCGGGTCAGGGGGGCGATGGCCGGCGGCAGGTCGAGACCGAGCTCGCCGGGGGCAAACGGCGGCTCATCCTCCTCCAGATCGCCCAGCGGCCGGACTTGCGGCAGCAGGATGGGCCTTCCGCCCGCCTGTTTCGTCAGGGCGGCGGTGAAGGCCCGCGCGGCGCGGCGATTGGGCAGCAGGATGACGGCGTCGGACAGGGTCTCGGGCGGATGTTCGCCCAGCCAGTCCAGAACCCCGGCGGCGAGGTCGTCCAGAAACGGGCGCTGCGCCTCGATCGCGTACCAGCGCGGACCCGGCGCGGAGAAGGGATCGAAGCGGGCAGTCATCGGGCGCCTACCGCTCGACGCGCGGCGTCTCGCTGCATGAGGCGCGAAGAGCTCATCCGCCCGCCAGTTTCGCCTCGGCCGCGTCGCGGGCCTGCGGGTCGCCGACATGCATCCAGTCGCCGTCCAGCACGCACCCGTACAGCCGCCCCGCCGCCGCCGACCGCCGCCAGAAGCCGCTCAGCGAGAAGGGGCCTTCGGGACCGTCGGCGACATAGTCGGGCCGGCAGATGTGGACGCCCATATAGGCGAAGGGCGCCTCGGCGGCTTCGCCCCGGAAGGTCAGCCGCCCGTCGTCGGCGAGGAAGAAATCGCCGCCGCCCTCGAAGCCGATCGCGCCTTCGCGCCTCGCGAGAAGAAGGGCCGCATCCATGATTGACGGATTCCACAGCCGCGCGAGTTGATTCAGGGCGCTGTCGCCCGGAGCGCCATTGTCGGTCCAGACGCTGTCGATATTGGCCACGAACACCGGGTCTGGCCCGAGTAGCGCCGAGGCCTTCTTCAGTCCACCACCCGTTTCCAGCAGTTCGGCGCGTTCGTCGGAGATGATGATTTCGGGACCGTCCGCCCGCGCCGCGAGGTGCGATTCCAGACGTTCGGCGAACCAGTGGACATTGACGACGGCCCGCTCGACGCCCGACTCGCCCAGACGGCGAAGGACATGGTCGATCAGGGCCGATCCGGCGACCTCGACCAGGGCCTTGGGCCGGTCGTCGGTCAGGGGCCGCATTCGGGTGCCGAGCCCGGCGGCGAGCACCATGGCGGTCGTGGGAGCACTCACGACCGGTTCTCCGCGACCCGCGCCTCGGCCGGAACGTGACGGTCGAACCATTGCTTCAGGCCGTGCAGACCGCCGACCTCAAGGTCGCGCTCGAGATGCCGCCAGGTGCGCGGCATGAAGGCGGTGTAGCGGTCGCGCCGGAACAGCACCTCCTGCCGGGCGAAGACGCGGCCGAGGATGCGGGCCGCGTTCAGGGCGGCCAGGGCGCGGTAGTCGTGCAGGAAGGTCTCGCGATCCAGCGCCGGGCCGCGCGCCGCCAGATAGCGGTCCAGCATCGCCGTCTCCAGTTCGGGCGCGACGTCCCGGCGGGCGTCCTGCAGCAGATGCAGCAGGTCCCAGGCCGGATGGCCGCTGACCGCGTCCTGGAAATCGATCATCCCGACCCGCGCCAGTCCCGGCCGGTCGGGCAGCCACAGCAGGTTTTCGGCGTGATAGTCGCGGTGCACGAAGACCGGCGCCGCGGCCTCGCCCAGGGCGATCACCGGCGCCCACAGCTCCGACCATTCGGCCCGCGCCTCATCGGACGGTGTCGACAGTCCGGCGAAGGCCGGCCACCACTCCAGGAAGGGGTCCAGCCCGGCCTGATAGGCGAGGGCGTCATAGCGATGCAGCGGCCAGCGCTCGCCGTCGGCCTCGATCACCCGTGGCGGCGGCGTCTCGTGCAGACCGGCCAATGCATCGACCGCCGCGCCGTAGATGGTCTGCAAGTCCCGGTCATGGGACGCGAAGATGTCGTCCCCCAGATCCTCAAGCACCGCCAGGCCGGCCGCTGTGTCCCGCGCGCCGATAGCGGGCGTCGACAGGCCGCGCTCGCGCAGCCAGCCGGCGATGGCGACGAAGGCCGCGACCGATCCGCCCGCCAGCCGCGCCTCGGCATTGTAGCCCAGGGCCCGGCGCTGGTCGGCATCGGCGTCCTCGGGCGCGACCGCGCTCTCCTCGGCCGGCGCCTGGTCCATCAGGATCAGCTTCCGGCCATCGGCCGTGGTCAGCCGCTCATAGCGGCGCGTCGAGGCGTCGCCGGCCAGCGGGATACGCACGGCGTCGGCGAGGCCGGCCGTCCGGAGGAAGTCGAGGCGCTGGCGTTCACGGTCAGACATGCAGATCCTTCAGCTTCCCTTCCCACGCCCCTACGCCAGAAACGGTCGCAAGCCGCCCGTCGCCCTGTTCGGCGAGTGTGACGGTCAGCCGATCCGGGCCCAGCCACGCCGCCGGATCGTCGCCCAGCCGCTCGGGCCATTCAATCACGGCGCAGCCCTCGTCCAGCGCCTCGTCCAGACCGATCTCCGCCGCCTCCTCGGGGCGGGTCAGGCGGTAGAGGTCGAAATGGGCCACCGGCGGCGTGCTCTCATAGAACTGGACCAGGGTGAAGGTCGGCGAGGGCACGTCCTCATCCGGCCGGGTCTTGGCCCGGATCAGGCCACGCGCCAGGGTCGACTTGCCCATGCCCAGCGGGCCGTACAGCAGCACGGTCTCACCCGGCGACAGGCGTGGCGCGATGGCCGCTCCCAGCCGGGTCGTGGCTTCGGCGTCGGCCAGCACCCAGTCGCGTGTCCCACTCATGCGAATTCAGCGTCCGGCTGACTGGGCAGGACCCGTTCGGTGAAGGCCTTCAGCCCGTAGGTCGCCTTGACCGCATCAATATCGAGCCGGGAGGGCGGGATCGGCTTGCCGACCTTGAGCTGGAATGCCGTGCGTCTCTTGTTCAACAGCTCGTGGAACAGGGTGATGTCGCGCAGCTCCTGCGACACCCGGTCGAACAGGTGGAACAGGGTGGAGTCCGGCCCGGCGACATGGATCGGCACGACGGGGGCGTCGTATTTGCGCGCCAGCGACGCGGCCGTTGCGGCCCATTCCGGATCGGTCAGGGAGCCATCCTTGGCCACGCGCGACAGCCGGCCGGCGGGGAACATGACGACGCAGCGATCGGCCTCGAAGGCCTCCTTGGCCGCCAGCAAGGTGGCGCGGGTCTTCTCGCGCGTCCGTTTGGCCACCACCCATTCGACCGGGATGACGGCCTCGCCCAGCCGGGGCGAGACGCGCAGCGCATCGGCGTTGGCGAAAAAGACGGCGTCGGCCCGGCGGGCGCGGATGGCGTCGAACACGGCGATCCCGTCGGCGATGCCGGTCGGATGGTTGGCGACGACGATGCAGCGCCCGCTGGCCGGAATCCGCTCGGGATTCATCACCGCGACCCGCAGGTCCATCAGGTCGCTCATATAGTCCAGCGCCCCGGCCCCGGTCAGCGGCCTGACTGCATCGGCCATGCGCACTGCCGCCCGATAGTTGAGCAGTTTGTAGAGGATGGGCCTGATGACCGGCCAGAACAGTGATCGTGTCAGACGCGGCGCGCGCTCGGCGATCAGCACGTCGCAGATGTGCGGATCCGGGCGGGTCGGCGGGGGGGCGACGATCTCGGTCATTCGTTCCGGTTGTCGCCGCTTGCGGCGCGCACGGCAAGCGGCTTGGCGGGCGCGATCGCCGTGTTAAGTCTGGGCGATCACAGGGGGCGGGGCGAATGATGATGCGGATGGGACTTCTGGCCGGCGCGGCGGCCCTGGCGCTGGCGATCAGCAGCGCGGCCCTGGCCCAGACCCCGCCGGCCGATGCCGGACCGGTGGTCGCCCCGACCGCGGCCGGGGGGCTCAGTCCGGACCAGCTGGCCATGCTGGAGCGGGTCTCCGACCCCCGTCTGTCGCCTGACGGCCGGCGGGTGCTCTACTCGGTTCGCGCCACCGACTGGGCCGGCAATCGCGGCGTCAGCTCGGCCTGGGTGATCGACCCGGATGGTCCGCCCCGGCGGCTGGCGGCTTCCGACGGCGGCGTGGCCAGCGCGCGCTGGGCGCCCGACGGCCAGTCGATCTATTTCCTCTCCTCGCGCGGCGGCTCCAGCCAGGTCTGGCGCATGGACCGCGAGGGGATGGCGGCGGTGCAGGTCACGACCCTGCCGGTGGACGTCACCGCCTTCCGCCTGACGCCGGACGGCCGGTCGCTGGTCGTGGCGATGGCGGTGTTCGTGGACTGTCCCGACCTCGCCTGCACCCGCGACCGGATCAGGGCCCAGGTCGCCTCGGTCTCGACCGTGCGGGCCTATGACCGCCTGCCGCTGCGTCCGTGGGACAGCTGGCACGACGGTCGCCGCAATCATCTGTTCGCCGTGTCTCTGAATGCGTCAGGACTGGCGGCGGGTGAGCTGCGCGATCTGATGGTTGGGGTCGACGGGGACACCCCCTCGCGGCCACTGGGTGACGACGGGGAGTTCGTCATCTCGCCTGACGGCCGCCGCGTCGTCTTCTCGACCCAGATGCAGGGCCGGGCAGAGGCCTTCACCAATGATCTCGACCTGTACAGCGCCTCGATCGAGGGCGGCCCGGCGGTCAATCTGACGGACGGCAACCCGGCCCCGGACACCAATCCCGCCTTCTCGCGAGACGGCCGTCGCCTCGCCTGGCTGGCGGGCCGGCGCGAGAACGTCTTCGGCGATCAGGCCGTGATCATGATCGGCAATGTCGACGGCTCGGGTGCCCGCGCCCTGACGCCCGACTGGGACCGCGGCCCCGGCGCCCTGCGCTGGCGCTCGGACGGGCGGGCCCTCTACGCCACGGCCGCCGAGAACGGCCAGCAGAAGCTGTTCGAGATCGACGCCCGCACCGGCGCCGTCCGCGCGGTGACCGATGAAGGCACGGTTTCAGCCTTCGATGAGGCCGCAGGCCGGCTGATCCTGTCGCAGGAAGGCTTCGGCGGCCCGGCGCAGATCGTCGACGCCTCGGGCGAGGCGCCGCGCGCCCTGACCAACCACAACGCCGCCGCCCTGGCCGGGACCGACCTGCCCGAGGGCGAGAGCTTCACCTTCGCCGGCTGGAACGGCGAGGCGGTGCAGGGCTGGGTGTTCAAACCGGCCGGCTATGTCGAGGGGCGGCGCTATCCGGCCGTCTATCTGATCCACGGCGGCCCGAAATCGCCCTGGACCGACGGCTGGAGCTATCGCTGGAACCCGCAGATCTACACCGGCGCGGGCTATGCGGTGGTGATGGTCAATTTCCACGGCTCGCCCGGGTTCGGACAGGCCTTCACCGACTCCATCACCAGCCACTGGGGCGACCGGCCGCTGGAGGATCTGCAGAAGGGGTGGGAGTCCGCCCTGGCCTCCAACGCCTTCATCGACAGCGACCGGGCCTGCGCGCTCGGGGCCTCCTACGGCGGCTATATGGTCAATCTGATCGCCGGCAAATGGAACGGGCCGTGGCGCTGTCTGGTCAACCACGCCGGGGTGTTCGATGTCGGCCAGCTGATGAACGCCATGGACCTGGCCACCTTCATCGCCGAGTTCGAGGGGCCTTCGTGGGAGCGCGCCGATCTGTACCGCGACTTCAGCCCCAACACCTGGGTCGGGGACTGGTCGAAGCCCATGCTGGTCCTGCACGGCTCGCGCGATTTCCGCGTCCCGGTCGAGCAGGGACTGGCGACCTTCTCGGCCCTGCAAAGGCGCGGCATCGAAAGCCGGTTCGTCCATGTGCCGGACGAGAACCACTGGGTGCTCAAGCCGCGCAACTGGGTCGACTGGCAGCAGGAGATTCTGGACTGGACCTTCTCCTTCACCAATGAGGCTTCGGCGGCTGCCGAGCGGGCCGCGAACGAGGCTGCGGCCGCCGCGCGGCCCTGAACTTTCGCCGCCAGGCGGGCGGTGCTACCCCAGGGCCCTGATCCGCGTCTTCGTCGATAGGAAACCGCCATGCGTCACCGTTCCCTGCTCACCGGCGCCTGCGCCGCCTTCGTGCTGCTGGCCGCCGTTCCGGCTCTGGCCGATACGCCGCCGGCGATGGTCGCCGAAGCCCCGGCCGCCGCGGCCCCCGTTGTCGCGAACGAGGCGCTCAACAACTTCACCTGGCAGGACATGATCGCCCTGAACCGGCTCGGCGATCCGCAGGTGTCCCCGGACGGCCGCTGGGTGGTCTATTCGGTGACCGCCACCGACGTCGCCGCCAACCGTCGCTCGGGCGCCCTGTTCATGATGGATCTCAACGAACCGGGTGAGCCGGTGCGGCTGGCTATCAATGAGGGCGGCGCCAACACCGCCCGCTGGGGTTCGGACGGCAAGCTGTATTTCCTCTCGGGCCGGTCGGGCTCGAGCCAGGTCTGGCGCGCCGCGGCCGACGGGACCGGGCCGGTGCAGGTGACGAACCTGCCGCTCGACGTCAACGCTTACCGGCTCAGCCCGGACGCCTCGAAAGTCGCGGTCTCGCTGGCGGTCTTCCCCGACTGCGCCGACCTGGCCTGCACCGTCGACCGGACGAAGGCGATCGCCGACGATCCCGCCACCGGCCAGGTCTATGACCGGATGTTCGTGCGCCACTGGGACACCTGGCGGGACGGGACCCAGAACCACCTGTTTGTGGTCAATGCCGACGGCTCAGGCGAACCGATCATGGTCACACGCGGCTTCGACGGCGACACCCCGTCCAAACCCTTCGGCGACGAGAGCGAGTTCACCTTCGCCCCCGACGGTCAGTCGGTGGTCTTCTCGGCGCGGGTGGCGGGCCAGTCGGAGCCCTGGAGCACCAATTTCGACCTCTGGCGCACCAACGGCCTGAGCGGCGACGGGACCTTCGAGAACCTGACCGACGACAATGACGCTTGGGACACCGGCCCGGTCTTCTCGCCGGACGGACGGACGATGGCCTATCGCGCCATGGCCCGGCCCGGCTTCGAGGCCGACAAATACGGAATCTTCCTGCGCGACATGGCCACCGGACAGGTTCGCCAGATCGCGGCGAACTGGGATCGTTCGGCCGACACCCTGCAGTGGTCGCGTGACGGCCGGACCCTCTACACCACCGCCGGCGACGTCGGTCAGACCCGGATCTTCGCCGTCGACGTGACCAGCGGCTCGGTCGTGCCGATCACCGGCGAGGGCCACGTCTCGGCCTTCCAGCAGACGCCCTCGGGCTTCGTCTTCGCCCAGGACACCCTGACCCGACCCAGTGAGCTGTTCGTGAAGACCTTCCGGGGTCGCGAAATGCCGCGCCGGATCACCGACGTGAACCCGTCGCTGGACAATGAGGTGTTCGGCGAGCCGGAGCAGTTCAGCTTCCCCGGCTGGAACGGCGAGACGGTGCACGGCTATGTCATCAAGCCGGCGGGCTATGTCGAAGGCCGGCAGTATCCGGTCGCCTTCCTGATCCACGGCGGGCCGCAGGGTTCGTTCGGCAACAGCTGGTCGTACCGCTGGAACGCCTCGACCTACGCCGGGGCCGGCTATGCGGTGGTGATGATCGATTTCCACGGCTCGACCGGCTACGGCCAGGCCTTCACCGACTCGATCAGCCGGCACTGGGGCGACCGCCCGCTGGAAGACCTGCAGAAGGGCTGGGCCTTCGCCCAGGAGCGCTATCCCTTCCTCGATGGCGACAACGCCTGTGCGCTAGGCGCCTCCTACGGCGGCTATATGGTCAACTGGATCGCCGGCAACTGGGCCGGCGAGTTCAAATGCCTGGTCAACCACGACGGCATCTTCGACACCTTCGGCATGGGCTATGCCACCGAAGAGCTGTGGTTCACCGAATGGGAGAATGGCGGCACACCTTACGATAACCCGCGCGGCTACCAGGAATTCAACCCGGCCAACCATGTGCGCAACTGGCGCGATCCGATGCTGGTGATCCAGGGTGATCTGGACTTCCGCGTCCCGACCACCCAGGCCCTGTCGACCTTCACCGCCCTGCAGCGGCGAGGCATCGAGAGCCGGCTGGTAGTCTTCCCCAATGAGAACCACTGGGTGCTCCGACCCGCCAACAGTCGCCAGTGGCACACCGAGGTGTTCGGCTGGCTCGACAAATATCTCAAGCCGGCCGAGTAGCGCTGGACCCAACGGCGACCGAAAGAGGGCGCGTCCGGCGACGGGCGCGCCCTTCGCGTTGCGGCCGATGGCGCCAACTGCCACGTTCGCGCGTTGTCAGGGGTTCGACGGAGTCCGTTCTTGCCCAACCCCTTGAAAGACAATCCGAACTGGCTGGTCGTTCGGGACCGGGCTCTGGTTCCCGCCGGCGCATGGGCGCGCGAGCGGCGGGACTGGGTCGTCGCCCATGATCCGGTCTATGGCGGGCTGCGTCGTCCGGGCCGGCCTGAGGCCATCGCCGCCGGGGCGACCGTCCTGCTCCTCGTCCTGTTCGTGGTCTTTCTCGCCCTGTTCCAGTGGAACTGGCTGCGCGGCCCGATCGGCGAGTGGGCCTCGGCCAGATATGACCGCGAGATAGAGTTGAACGGCGACCTCGACGTCAACCTGTTCAGCATGACCCCCTCGGCGCAGTTGCGGGGGTTGCGCATCGGCGGTCCGGACTGGGCGCTGGAACAGGACACCCTCAGGGTCGCAGACCTCCAGGCCTCCATCCGGCTCGGCGCCCTGCTGACCGGCCGGATCGAGATGCCGAGCGTGCTCATCACCAAACCCGAAGTCGTGCTGATCGCCACCGACGACGGCCGTCTCAGCTGGGTGCTCGATCCGGACGCGCCCGCCGACGACAGCATGAGAATCCCGCTGATCAATCACCTGGTCATCCGCGACGGAACGCTGAGTCTCGATGAGCAGAAGCGCGACATGACCCTGCGGGCGACGATCTCGGCGCGGGAGGGCACGGACGCCCGGGCCGGCTTCCATCTGGACGGACGGGGCACGATGAACGGCACGCCTCTGCGACTGGAGGTTCGCGGCGGGCCCTTCATCAACATCCGGCGCGACCGGCCCTATGCCTTCAAGGCCGAGCTGTCGGGCGTCGGTTCGACCCTGATCGCCGACGGATCGATCACCCGGCCGTTCGATCTGGGTCAGTTCACGGCCACACTCAACCTTCAGGGCCGCGATCTGGCCGACCTGTATCTTCTAACCGGCATCACCACCCCCAACACGCCGCCTTACCGGCTGAGTGGAATGCTGACGCGGGACGATGAAGTCTTCACCTTCAGCGATTTCTCGGGCCGGGTCGGCACGTCGGACCTGTCCGGCGATCTGAAGGTCGACAAGGTCGGCGACCGCCGCCGGGTCGACGCGGACCTGCGCTCGCGCCTGCTCGACATTGACGACCTTTCCGCGGTGCTGGGCGGTACGCCGCGGGTCACGGCCGGCGGCGATACGGTGACCACCTCGGGCGCCGGCGCGAAACTGCTGCCCACCGCGCCGCTGAACGTCGAACGTTTGCGGGTCATGGACGGGACCCTGCGCTACCGGGCCGCCCGGGTGAAACGCAACGAGCTCGACATCCGTCAGGTCGATCTCGGCGCCGATCTGAAGGACGGCATCCTCAGGCTTGATCCCGTGTCCTTCGACTTCAATCGCGGCTCGCTGAACGGAACCGCGCGGATCAACGCCAACCGGGATGTGCCCTATACCTCGGCCGACTTCCGGCTGAGAGGCTATCCGCTGGAGTCCATCATCCCCGCCCGCGACGGCGCCCCGACGGTCACCGGCGCCGCCTTGGGCCGCGCCAGGCTGGAGGGTCCGGGGGCGTCGGTGCATGATTTCGCCGCCAGCTCCAACGGCACGATCAGCCTGGTCGTGCCGCAGGGACGGATGCGGTCGGCCTTCGCCGAACTGCTCGGGATCAATGTCACCGCCGGTCTCGGTCGGCTGCTGTCCGGCGACCAGGGCTCATCGGAGATCCGCTGCGCCGTCGCCGATTTCACGGTCCGTCGCGGCATCGCGACGGCGCGGACCTTCGTGATCGACACGACGCCCGTTCTGGCCAAGGGAACCGGGACAATCGATCTCGGCGCCGAGACCATGAATTTGCGCATCGATGGCGAGACCAAACAGCCGCGCCTGATCCGGCTCTGGTCGCCGATCACCGTCGTCGGGCCGCTGACCACCCCGAGGGTCGGCATCGAGGGCGGGGCGGTCGCCGGTCAGGTGGGCATCGGCGCGGCCCTGGGCGCCCTGATCAACCCGCTGGTCGCCCTGCTGCCCTTCGTGGATCCGGGCCTGGCCGAGGACGCCAACTGCGGGGCCCTGATCTCGTCGGCGCGATAGGAGCGCGACAGGTTGAGCCGAAAGCGGGTTCCATGCGTATCTTGGGGCCTGTCGCCCTGTCGCCCACAAGGACCGCATGACCCGAAGAGGCCTTTTCGCCCCCGCGCTCGGACTGCTTGCCGCGGCCTGTTCGCCCCTGGCCCTGCTCAACACCTTCGGGCCGCGAGACGGCGGCGTGCGCCGCGCCGCCCGCGACATCGCCTATGGCGACGACCCGCGCCAGACCTTCGACGTCTTCGCCCCCATGGAGCAGCGGGAGCGGCCGTGGCCGGTGCTGGTGCTGTTCTACGGCGGCGGCTGGGACAGCGGGGACAAGACCCACTACGCCTGGGCGGCGCAGGCGCTGGCGGCGCGCGGCTTCGTCGTCGCCCTGCCGGACTACCGGCTGGTCCCGCAGGTGCATTTCCCCGCCTTCATCGAGGACGCGGCCCTTGCGACGGCCAGGGTGGGCGAGATCGCCGGCCGGTACGGCGGCGACCCGGCGCGGCTGGGCGTGATCGGCCAGTCGGCGGGGGCCCATCTGGCCCTGATGATCACCCTCGACCGACGCTATATGGCCGCCGCCGGCGCGCCCGGTCTGATCAGGGCGGCGGTCGGTCTGGCGGGCCCCTATGACTTCCTGCCGTTTGATGTTCCGGCCTCGGTCAACGCCTTCGGGCGCGTCGCTGACCCGACCCTGACCCAGCCGGTGACCTTCGCCCGCGCCGACGCGCCGCCGCTGTGGCTGGGCCATGGAACCGAGGACGTCATTGTCCACGCCGAGGACACCACCATCCTGTGCGAGCGGATGCGGGCGGTCGGCGGCCGCTGCGAGTTCAAACTCTATCCGGGCCTCAATCACGCCGACCTGATCTCCACCTTCTCGCCCCTGTTCCGCAAGAAGGCGCCGGTGCTGGACGACGCCACGGCCTTCCTGCAGCGCGAACTCGCCTGACGTCAGAAGGCGTCAGTAGGCCGCGCCCGCGCGCGACGGCAGGGTGGCGGCATGGGGAGATCACGCATGCGCACTCTGGCCGTTCTCGCATTGGCGACGCTGACGCTGACGCTGGCGGGGGCCGGCCCGGTGGTCAGCCAGACGCCGACCCTGGAGCAGGCCCTGCGCCGCGCGCGCGAGGCCACGCCCCTGCCGCTGTCCCTGGCGCGGGATCAGGCCGACTGGCGCGCCAGCCACGATGAACTGCCCGAGGGCATGGATCCGGCGGACGACATCCAGTCGCGGATCGAGGATCTGACGATCCAGGCCGCGCGGGACGAGCGCCTCGGCGCCATGGTCTTCACGACGCCGCCGCTGCTGGGCCGTGAGTGCGTGGCGACCGGCCTGAAGGGCTGCAGCTCTCCCATGGGCGGCTATCTCGCGCTCCGGGACGGCGGCCTGCAGTGGCAGCTGCAGGAGGGGTTCACCGACGAGGACGGCATCTCCGGCGGCATCGTCTTCTTCGGCGACGCCGGCGCGGCGCGGATGGGGCCGACAGCGCCGATCGCCTGGAGTTTCGACGCAGCGCGCTTCGACGCCCCCGTCCTGCTCACCGGGCCGGAGTTCGACGGCGCCGCCTATATCGCCGTGCCCGGCATCCATGCGGGCTCGGGGGGCGGGAATGCGGACGTTCTGTTCCGCTGGGACTTTCCCGACAGCCGTCGCCTGACCCAGATCGACACCTGGAGCTGGTGGGATGATCTCGCCGAGCGGCTGCCCGAGGGGCTTGAGGTCTGGCAGGGTGTCCGTTTCGACTGGCCCAATATGATGGCGGTCACCCCGCTGTGGCAGGACGGCGACGGCAACTGCTGCGGCACCGCCGGCACGGCCATTCTGTCGTTCGAGATCGAGGGCGACCGTCTGCTGCTCTCCAACATCACGGTCCGCGACGCCGTCCTGGAGGGCGCTGCCCGCACGCCGACGGCGGTCTTCGACTATGCGAGCCGTCGACTCGGCTGCGACCATTTCGGGGGCGAGGAGGGCTATGACGCGGAACGCCGGGCACAGATCGCCGCGGCCGTCGCCGAGCTCAGTTGTGACGCGCTCGACGCCGAGGCTGCGGTGCTGAAACGCAGGCATGCCGACAGTCCGCGCCTGTTGGCCCTGATCACGCGCGCGGAGGCGGGGGGCGAGTAAGCGCCACCGTCTCGCCAAGGTCACGTTCTTCCGCTAGACGAGGCCATGACAGAAACGATGACAGCACAGGCGGCCCTGGACCGCCTCGAAACCCTCTACAATCAATCGGTCTCGAACCTGCGCAGCGCGGTGGGGACTTTCCTGCGGACCGGCGAGCGCGCCGATCCCGATGCGCGGGCCAGGGGCCTCTTCGCCTATCCGGAACTCCGGGTCAGCTGGTTCGGCGACCGGCCCCAGAACCTTGAAACCCGCGCCTACGCCCGTTTGTCGCGGACCGGCGTCTATTCAACGACCATCACCCGCCCCGACCTGTTCCGCCCCTATCTGACGGAGCAACTCAGCCTGCTGCAGGCCGACTATGGCGCGACCTTCGACGTCGGACCGTCGCAGCAGGAGATTCCGTTCCCCTATGTGATGGACGGCTCGGACGTGGCCCTGGACCGCAGCCAGACGGCCGCCGTCGCCCGCTATTTCCCGACCACCGACCTGGCCCATATCGGCGACGAGATCTCCGACGGCATGTTCGATCTGGGCAAGGACTTCCCGCTGGCCCAGTTCGACGGCCTGCGCACCGACTTCTCCCTGGCCCGACTCCGCCACTACACGGGCACCCCGGTCGAGGACGTCCAGAGCTACATCCTGTTCACCAACTACAATCGCTACGTCGATGAGTTCGTGCGCTGGGCCTGCGCCCAGTTGCAGGATCCGGACAGCCCCTATGAAAAACTGGTCTGCGCCGGCGGCATTGTGATCACCCGCGACACGCCCAGCCCCGAGACGGCGGCCATGGACGCGGCCTGGAAGAAGCACCAGATGCCGGCCTATCACCTGACGGCGCCGGGCTGGAACGGCATCACCCTGGTCAACATCGGCGTCGGACCGTCCAACGCCAAGACCATCTGCGACCACCTGGCCGTCACCCGTCCCCACGCCTGGATGATGATCGGCCACTGCGGCGGCCTGCGGCCCAGCCAGAGCATCGGCGACTACGTCCTGGCCCACGCCTATCTGCGCGACGACCATGTGCTCGACGCGGTCCTGCCGCCGGACATCCCCATCCCGAGCATCGCCGAGGTCCAGCGCGCCCTCTATGACGCGGCCAAGATCGTCTCCGGCGCGCCGGGCGAGGAGGTCAAACGGCGCCTGCGCACCGGAACGGTGGTCACCACCGACGACCGGAACTGGGAGCTGCGCTATTCGAAGTCGGCCCTGCGCTTCAACCAGAGCCGGGCCGTGGCCATCGACATGGAATCCGCCACCATCGCGGCCCAGGGCTACCGCTTCCGGGTCCCTTACGGCACCCTGCTGTGCGTCTCGGACAAGCCCCTGCACGGCGAGATCAAACTGCCGGGCCAGGCCAACCGCTTCTATGAGGGGTCGATCTCCGAGCATCTGCAGATCGGCATCCACGCCATCGACCTGCTGCGCGCCGAGGGCTCCCGCCTGCACTCCCGCAAGCTGCGGGCCTTCGACGAGCCGCCGTTCAGGTAGGTTTTTTCAGCCGCTTCGCATTGTCCACGGCGGTGCGGTGGATCGGGCGCATGGCGTCGGCCTGACCCTTCAGCATGGCGCTGTTCAGGGTCAGCATCTGCGCCGCCGCCCGGCTCCACCAGCCGACGGCGTAACTGTACTGCGCCTGCATCGCCGCCGCGGGGGTCGCGGCCGCAGCGATCGAGGTCGCGGCCTTCGAGGCGTGCTCCGCCTCGGTCATGACGCCCGAGCCCAGACGCCCGCCGATATCCCCGAAGGTCTTCGCCATGGCCGATGCGGAGGCCGACAGCGCCTCGACCTTCTCCGAGCTCATCAACGACAGTTCCGTCAGGTCGATCTTGCGCGGATCGGCCATGCCGGCGGCCATGATCTCCAGCCGGGCGTTGATGACGTCGCCCGCGGCCTTCATCATCTCGCCGCCGGACAGGGCCGTACTGGTCGCCCGCGCGCCGTCGCGGGTCAGGCGGCGGCCGGTCTTGATGGCTTTTTCGAACTCGGTCATGCCGCAGCCTTGGGCCGGTTTCAGACCTCGGGCAAGACCTCGTTGGAGAAGTCGGCGACATCCTTGAGCAGGGCGGGAACCGCGGCCTCGATGATGGTCCGTCCGTGCTCCGGGCTGGCCTGGGCCGGGTCCGAGCCGATCCGGCCGTCCGGGAAGCGGGCGCGATAGTCCAGGGCGTCGCGGATCGGCCCTGTCGGCGCGATCTGCGGGCTGTAGTCGGCCGTCTTGATGTGGTCCGGATAGGCCGCCTGGGTCACGGCGATCTCGGACGGGGTGGCGTGCATGCCGTGGCCCGTCGGGAAGATGCGGTTGCACAGGCTGTTGACCCCCGGCAGGTCCCACCAGTTCTTCAGCTTCAGCACGAAGGGCGGCTGCTCCTCGACGAAACTCCACTCGGCGTAGATTTCCGCAAAGGTCGCCTCGATGGTGGCGACATTGCCGCCGTGCCCGTTGAGGAAATAGATCCGCTCGAAGCCGTGCCGGCTCAGCGACGACACCCAGTCGGTGATCGCGGCCATGAAGGTCGAGGGGCGCAGGCTGATGGTGCCGGCGAAGGCCAGGTGGTGCTGGGCCATGCCGATGTTGAAGGTCGGGGCGACGACGAGGCTTGCGTCCTGCTTCTCGGCGGCGTGGGCGATGATCTCGGGGCACATCCAGTCTGTGCCCAGCAGGCCGGTCGGGCCATGCTGCTCGTTCGAGCCGATCGGCACGACCACCGTCTTCGTGGTTTTCAGTGCGGCGTCGATCTCGGGCCAGGACGACAGATGGATCAGCATGACGGGGACTCCGGGACGATCTGCGCGGTCTAGGCCGATTGGCGCCCCAGGCCAACAGTCACGGGGAGATACCAGCGGTACTTGACCGTAGCCCCGCGCGGGTCTCCACATACGGCCAAGCTGACCGGAGAACACCATGAAGCGCCTCGCCGCCCGTTTCGCCCAGCCCGCCAGTCTGATGATCCTGAGCTGCACCATCCTGTTCGGCCTGCCGTTCGCCGTCGGTCTGCTGGGCATGATCATCGGCGCCGCGGCCCTGTTCATTCCTACGTCCTGGGAGGCCTGACGCCCTCCCGGTAAGGACCTGCGTCTGCTAACCGGTCGGGATGAAGCCGACCAAGGTCCGTCCCGGGGCCCGCCCGAAAGCCGCGCCCAAACGCCCCGCCGTCATGACCGGGGCGATGGTCCCCGTGCTGGGCTGGCCGCCCGACGATGACCGGGTCGAGGCGATCTTCGAGCGGCTGGCGCGGATCATGCCGGAGCCGAAGACCGAGCTCAGCTTCTCAAGCCCCTATACGCTGGTGGTCGCCGTCGCCCTCTCGGCCCAGGCCACCGACGTTTCGGTCAACAAGGCCACGGACAAACTGTTCGCCGTCGCCGACACGCCCGCGAAGATGCTGGAACTGGGGGAGGCGGGGCTGGTCCCCTATATCGCCTCCATCGGCCTGTATCGCGGCAAGGCGAAGAACGTCATCGCCCTGAGCCGGATCGTGCTGGAACAGCATGGCGGCGAGGTGCCGCTGAACCGCGCCGACCTCCAGGCGCTGCCCGGCGTCGGCCGCAAGACCGCCAGCGTGGTGCTCAACGAACTGGGCATCGAGGCCGCCATCGCCGTCGACACCCATGTGTTCCGCGTCTCCCACCGCCTCGGCCTCGCCAATGCCGCCACGCCGGACAAGGTCGAGGCACAGCTGTTCCGCGTCGTGCCCGAGCACTGGCTGCCCAAGGCCCACCACTGGCTGATCCTGCACGGCCGCTACACCTGTACGGCGCGGAAGCCGAAATGCGGAGGGTGTGTGATCAGCGACCTGTGTCCGTCCGGCCTGTTGTTGGGGGCAGGCTGACCACATGTCGCCGCCAAACGGCGCATCCGGGGGGGATGCTGCGGCGTAAATCAGAACAACAACCTCCAATCAAGGAGCCCTGATCATGCGTGTCGCCTTGTCCGCCGCCCTTTGTCTGTCGCTGGCTGCCGCCGCGGTCCCGGCCGCCTATGCTGCGCCGGCCCAGTTGTTTTACTCGACCAGCAACACCAGCATTCCGCCGTCGCAGAGCTTTCTGCTGGGCGGTGATCAGCGCCGTCCCTTGCGAGTGATCGGAACCAATACCGGTCCGGTTGCGGTTGATGTGGCGGCTGTAACCGCTTCGGGCGAGACCCTGATTGCGCGCGTGGCGCCGGGCGAGGGTTTCAACGCGGTCTTCCCGCGCGAGACGACGGCGCGGATCACCAACCTGTCGTCCGATGCTGTCGCGCGAGTACAGGTGCGTTTTTCGGCCGATACCTCGGCAGTCGGGATGCGCTACATCGGGCCCGGCGCGGGCACCGCCGACTAGACAGGGAGGCGCGCTCTCACCGCCTCCGCAAACCGTCTCCCGCCCTCCGGCGCCGATCCCAGGTAGAAGTCCGGCTCGATCAGCTCGGCCTCCATCAACAGCCAGCCGCCGTCGGCGTCCGGGGCCATGTCGATGCGGGCGTAGAGCAGGTCCTCGCCGATCGCCGCCAGCGTCTGTTCCGCCAGCGCCAGCGCGCCCGCCGGCGGCTCCGGCAGGGCGACATAGCCGCCGCCGTACTGGACCTGGACCCGGAACTCGCCCGGAACCGGCCGCTTGTTGACGACGTGGCTGAGCCGGCCGCCGAAGAAGAGCAGGGAGGTTTCGCCCTCGTTCTCGATGCTCGGCAGATAGGGCTGGATCATCGCCGGCCCCTCAGGCGCCCCGACCATGGGCTCGCCCCGCGCCAGCCGCAGCGTCTTGTAGGCCCCGCCCGAGACGCGCGGCTTGACCACGATCTGGTCGGCCCCGAACCGGTCGAAGGCGGCGTCGGCGTCCGCCTGTGTCGGCCCGTCGATCCAGACCGTGTCGGGCATGGCCACGCCCTGCTCCGCCAGCCGCCCCAGATAGGATTTGTCCGAATTCCAGCCCAGCACGGACGGCGGGTTCAACATCTTCACCCCCGCCGCTTCCCAGGTCGCGCAGGCCTGCATCCAGAGGGCGTGATCCCGGTGATAGCCCCACGCAATCAGCGGCAGGACCAGCGGAAACCGCGTCAGGCCCGAAGCGTCTTCGATGTGGTCCGTCCAGGCCGTCGGAACCGCCGTCAGCCCGGCCGTCGCGAGGGCCTCGGCCAGTCGCTCCAGCACCCCGGGCCACTGGCCGGCATAGGAGGAATCGGCGGCGTCGGGGGTCAGGACGGCGATCTCGGTCATGAGCGGCTCAGACCAGAAAGCCGCCCGGTCCGCAACATGGCTCTGCTTGTCCGTCCATAAGGGAAAACCGGCCCCCGACTGGCCATTCCGCCGCGCGCCCGCTATGGCCCCCGCTCATGACCCAAGCCCCCACCTACGACGTCTGCGCCGTCGGCAACGCCATCGTCGACGTCCTCGCCCCCTGCGATCCCGCCTTCCTGACGGCCCAGGGCCTGACCGCCGGCTCGATGCAGCTGGTCGATGCGCAACAGAGCGCCGCCCTCTACGCCGCCATGGCCGCGGGCGTTGAGGCCTCGGGCGGGTCGGCGGGCAATACGGTTGCCGGCGTCGGCAGCTTCGGCGGCCGTGCGGCCTATATCGGCAAGGTGGCCGACGACATGCTGGGCGGCGTCTTCACCCATGACATCCACGCCGTCGGCGTCCATTTCGAGACCCCGCCGCTGCACGACGGGGCCGCCATGGGCCTCGCCACCGGCGTCTGCATGATCAATGTCACGCCCGATGGCCAGCGCACCATGTGCACCTTCCTCGGCGCCGCCAACCAGCTTGAGGCCGCCGACATCGACGCGGACCTGATCGGCGCCTCGGCCATCGTCTATCTGGAAGGCTATCTGTTCGATCCGGCCCCGGCCCGCGTCGCCTTCGAGGCCGCCGCCGCCGCTGCCCACGCCGCCGGCCGCAAGGTCGCCATCACCCTGTCCGACACCTTCGTCGTCGCCCGCTGGCGCGCCGAACTGCTGGCCTTCATCGAGGCCTCGGCCGACATCGTCCTGGCCAATGAGGGCGAACTGGCCGCCCTGTTCGAAACGGACGACTTCGACGCCGGCGCATCGCGGCTTGCGTCAATGGTTGACGTCGCCGCCATCACCCGCGGAGAATCCGGTTCGGTGGTCGTCTCGGGCGATCAACGCGTCGCCATCGCCGTCGTCCCCGTCGACAAGGTGGTCGACACCACCGGCGCCGGCGACCAGTACGCCGCCGGCTTCCTGCTCGGCCTCGCCCGCGGCCTGTCGCTGGAAGATGCCGGCAAGCTGGGGTCGTTGGCGGCCGCCGAAGTCATCGCCCACTGGGGTCCGCGGCCGATGACGTCGCTGGAGAAGCTGGCGAAGGATGCGGGGCTGACGCTGGAGTAGTGGTTAGTGGCTAGTGGCTAGTGGTGGGTGCCAGGAGCCACCAACCACTAGCCACTAACCACTCAGTTCCTCCGGATCGTCACATACAGCGCACCGTCCCCGCCATGATGGCGGGCAGCCGAGGCGAACCCCGACACGACCCCGCGCAGGGCCGGGCCCTGCAGCCATTCGTGCACCGAGGCGCGGATGACGCCCGTGCCGCCGCGCCGGCCCTGTCCCGTTACGACCAGCACCGAGCGATAGCCGCGCGCCTGGGCTCCGATCAGGAAGGCCGTGAGGGCGTCCTGGGCCTGGAAGCGGCCATAGCCGTGCAGGTCGATCCTGGCCTCGATCGGATCCCGCTCGCGCGACAGCCGCCGCTGGCGGCGCGGTTCCAATTCCTCGGGATGGCCCCGGGGACGGGCGGGCGCAGAAACGACGGGGGAATACGGGGTCGGGACCGCGCGTGGCTTCGCCGGCCCCCGGGGCAGGGGCGCGGCGGGGGGATCGACCACGGCGGCGCCCGGGGTGACCAGGGCCGCCTTCTTCGGCCTGCGGGGGGTGACCGATCCGGCGACGCGGGCCCAGATGCGGCGGTCGTCGGGGCTCAGGTCGTCGCGGCGGCTCATGTCGTGCCGGGGGCGTTCCCGTCCGGATCCTCGTCCGAGCCGACGTCCTGCGGCCCCGGCGTCTGAACCAGCAGGTCGCCCGGCTGGCAGTTCAGTTCACGGCACAGCGCGTCCAGGGTGGTGAAGCGGATCGCCCGCGCCTTGCCGGTCTTGAGGATCGACAGATTGGCCAGGGTCACGCCGACGCGGTCGGCCAGTTCGGTCAACGACATGCGCCGTTCGAGGAGAATGCGGTCAAGCTGTACGCGGATGGCCATGGGGGATGCTCTAACTCAACACGCTCAGATCGTCAGTTCAGATTCGCGCCGCAGCCGGGCGCCTTCGCGGAAGACTTCGGCCAGGACGAAGACGACCAGCACGGAAAAGGCGGGGGTGACCAGGTCGAACAGGCTGGGCGGCTCCAGGGCGCCGCGCACCAGCCGCGAGACCAGGGTCTGGCCGATCCAGGCGCCCCCGGTCACCGTGGCCAAGGTCAGGCCGATCTGTTTCAGCCGGCTGACGTTGGCGGGCTGGAAAGGGTCGCCGATGCGCAGCGAGTGGACGATGCGGCGCAGGTGGCGAAGGATCAGGGCGAAACCGGCGAAATAGCCCGCGAAGGCGCCGACCCCGAACAGGAAATAGGCGCGCGGAACGGGCACGCTGGTGCCGCCGTCTTCCGAGGTCGCGATCAGGTCAAGCGGACCCATCGGAACGAAGGCGATGAACAGAAAGATGAGGATGGCGCCGAGCGTGAGCAGCGCCAGGATCCAGAAGGCGGCCCCGAGGGCGACGCCGAGAAGGCTGGACATGGATCCGGGACCGAGGGCCGGAAGGGCCGGGGTCCGGACGAAAGGCACGCGGATCCCGATCGAAGACGACTTCGGGAAGCGCATTGGTCGACCTTTCTGGATCAGGGGGCCGGTCGGCGGGGCGAGGATGCCGCGCGGGGTCCGGCGAACCCACACGCGGTCTTATTCATCGCGATTGTCATGCCGATCGTCAAAGCTCCTGTGAGACTTTTCCGTGTGGCCTGCCGCCCTTCGGGCTATTTGAGGCCGGACTGTCAGGCTGATCGCCGTTCTGGCCAAGCGTGGCCAGAACGAAATCAGAAGCTCTGGACCAGGGTGGCGACCAGGGCGGTCGGCAGGGCGGCGAGCAGGAAGGCGTTGAGGATGCCGTGGCCGACCTTCTCGATGAAGTTGGTAGCGCTCATGGTGTTCATAGTCGTTCTCCGTTGGACCTGAGTGAGGATGTTTTCACCCTCGTTATGTTGTTCCGCTGCATCGATCTTGCCGGTATTGGCCCGATCGGGGAACGTCGCGGCGTCCGTCCTTGAAGACATAGATAGGCCGTGCTCTGAGAAAAGGCACGTTACATATCGTTTAACGATATTAAACTTTGGCAATGGATTGTTTCGGAGCGCGTGATCGGGATGAAACTGAAGCTTATCAAGGGGATGCGGCTGGTCGTCGCGACCCATAATCCCGGCAAGGCCGTCGAGATCGATGCGCTTCTGGGCGGACATTACGCGGTGGTCACCGCCGCCAGCCTGAATCTGCCCGAACCGGACGAGACCGAGAGCACATTTGTCGGCAACGCCCTGCTGAAAGCGCGCCATGCGGCCGACCGTTCGGGCGAGGTCGCCCTCGCCGATGACTCCGGCCTGTCGGTTGCGGCGCTGGACGGGGCGCCGGGCATATTCTCCGCGCGCTGGGCCGGACCCGACAAGGATTTCGCCTTCGCCATGCGCCGCGTCGAGGAGCGGCTGGAGGAGACCGGCTCATCCGACCGCCGCGCCTGGTTCACCTCGGCCCTCGCCGTGGCCTGGCCCGACGGACCGGCCGTGGTGGTCGAGGGGCGGGTCGACGGCCAGCTGACCTTCCCCCCGCGCGGAGACCGCGGCTTCGGCTACGATCCCATCTTCATCCCTGACGGCCGCGACCAGACCTTCGGCGAGCTTGACCCGGCGCTGAAGGATTCCATCAGCCATCGGGCCGCAGCGTTTGCGAAGCTGAAGGCGGCTTTGATGGAGTGAGTGGCGAGTGATTAGTGGTTAGTGGGTAGTGATTGCCGCATCTCTGCCAGCGGAAGGGCGGCGCCGCCCGCGCTGTCGCACAGCTGCTGGCCAGCCACGAACCACTAACCACCAATCACCGACGGCCCCCATGCCCTCCGTCCCAGACCCCGCCACCGACCTCGCCCTCTACGTCCACTGGCCCTACTGCGCCCGCATCTGCCCCTATTGCGACTTCAATGTCGTGCGGGACCGGGGCCGGGTCGAGGAACAGGCCGGTCTCGTCGCCGCCATCCTTGCCGACATGGAGGCGCAGGCCGAACTGACCGGTCCGCGCCGGCTGGCCTCGATCTTCTTCGGCGGCGGCACCCCCTCCCTGATGGCGCCCCACGCCGTGGCCGCCGTCATCGACCGCGCCCGGATCCTGTTCCCGCCGCGAGGCCCGATCGAGATCACGCTCGAGGCCAATCCCACCGACGCCGAGGCGGCCCGGTTCGCGGCCCTGGGCGAGGCCGGGGTCAACCGCCTGTCCATGGGGGTGCAGGCGCTGGACGACGCGGCCCTGGCCTTCCTGGGCCGCAACCATTCGGCGGACGAGGCCCGCCGCGCCGTCGCCGTCGCCGCCCGCGCCTTTCCCCGCCTGTCCATCGACCTGATCTACGCGAGGCCGGACCAGACCATCGCCGGCTGGCGCGCCGAACTGACCGGGGCCATCGACATGGGCTTCGAACACGTCTCACCGTATCAGCTGACCATAGAGCCCACGACCGCCTTCGGCCGCGCCGTCGCCCGCGGCGCCTGGGCCCCGCCGGATGAGGACTTGTCCGCCGCCCTCTATGAGGCCACCCAGACCGTTCTCGAGGCCGCCGGCTTCGACGCCTATGAGGTCTCCAACCACGCGCGGGGCGAGGCAGCCCGGTCGGCCCACAATCTCCACGTCTGGCGCGGCGGCGACTATCTGGGCGTCGGGCCGGGGGCGCATGGGCGGCTGACGCTGGCCGGCGCACGGACGGCGACCGTCGCGCACAGGGGTATCGGGGCCTATGTCGCCGGAGTCGCGGCGGGGTCGCCCTGGAGCGAGCGGGCGGCGCAGTCGGATCGGGACGCGGCCGAGGAGAAGGTGTTGCTGGGCCTTCGCACGGTCGAGGGCGTGGCGCTCATCGATCTGGCGGTGCTGGGCCGGACGGCTGAGGCCGAACCGCTGGCCGGGTTGATCGGAGATGGCTTCCTCGAAACCGAAACAGGCCGCCTCAGGGCCACGGCGGCCGGCCGGCCTGTACTGGACGGGGTGCTGAAGGCCCTGCTGGTCTGACGCTCAGCGGCTGCGACGCCGCACATGCCGCGCCGACAGGCCGGCGATATCCGGCACGCCGGCCAGGGCCAGGGTCCGCTCGAACTCCTCGTGCAGAAGGGTCAGGGCCCGGTCCACGCCGCGCTCGCCGCCCGCCGCCAGACCGTACAGATACGGCCGGCCGACCGAACAGGCCGTCGCCCCCAGCGCCAGCGCCTTGACCACGTCCGAGCCGCACCGCACCCCGCCGTCGCAGATGATCTCCGGCCCGTCGCCGAGCGCCTCGCGCACCGCGGCGATCTGGTCGACCGGCGCCGGGGCTCCGTCCAGCTGCCGCCCGCCGTGGTTGGAGATCATCACCCCGCTGGCGCCCGAACCGACGGCGCGCCTGGCGTCCTCCGGCGTCATCAGCCCCTTGATCGACAGCGGCCCGCCCCATTCGGCGGCCAGCCATTCAACGTCCCGCCAGGTCAGGGACCGGTCGAACTGCCCGCCGATATAGTCGAACAGGGACATGGATCCCGACGCCAGGGCGTCCACGCGATGGCTGACGTTGGCGAAGTCGAATTTCGATCCGGTCAGCGCCGGCAGCGACCAGCCCGGATGCAGGGCGAATTCCATCATCGAACGCAGGGTGAGTTTCGGCGGCAGGGAAAGGCCGCTGCGTCGGTCCCTCAACCGGTTGCCCGCAACCGGCGTGTCCACGGTCAGGATCAGGCCGTGCCAGCCCGCCGCCTTGCATCGCGCGACAAACTCCCGCGTCAGCCCCCGGTCGCGGAAGATATAGATCTGGAAGACCAGCGGGGCCGGAGAGGCCAGGTCCTCGATCCGCGTCGTGCCCATGGTCGACAGGCTGTACGGCAGCCCGTGCCGCGCCGCCGCCCGCGCCACGGCCGGCTCGGCCTGCGCATGGAACATCCGCGTCAGCCCTGTCGGCGACAGCAGCAGCGGCCAGGCCGCCGCCTGGCCGAACAGGGTCGTCCCGGTCCGGATCGCCGAAACATCGGTGAGGACGTCGGGCACGATCTCATAGTCGTCGAAGGCCGAGGCGTTTCGCCCCAGCGACAGCTCCGCGCCCGCCCCGCCGTCCATATAGTCGAAGATCGGCCGCGGAAGGCGGCGGCGGGCCATGGTCCGCAGATCCGAAATCTCGTGCGCCCTCGCCAGCCGCGCCGCCGTCATGCGCCGGGGCTCCCGCCGTCAGGCGAAGAGGGGAGGTCGGATGCGAGGGGTCGGCGGGTGCTCACGCCCCGATAGGTACAGCCAAAGCCTCTGCCGGGTCGAGGGTCGGTGTGCGCCTAGAACGCCCGCGTCAGCGACAGCGTCGCCTGGCTGTAGTCATAGCCCTGGCCCGAGGCGACCGGGGCGCTGCTGTGCAGGACGGTCGCCTTCACATGCCAGTCGCGGCTGATCGGCGGGCTGGTGACCGAGGCCTCGAAATGCCGCGCCGACCGCCAGTCGGAACCGGCTTCACGCTGGGCGCCCAGACCCACCGCCGCCTGATAGCGCCAGCCGCCGTGGAACCGCTGAATCTGCACCACCGGCAGAACCTCGACGTACCATTCGGGTGAGAAATAGTCGGCCTCGGCCGGGACGCTGTTGTGGAAATACCGGGTCCGCAGCTGGACGCTCAGGCCCCACTCCGGCCTGACCACATGGATGGCGCGGGCCCGCAGGTGGGTGCGGATGTTCTCGCCGTCGAAATCCTGAACCCCGACCAGCGCCGTCAGGGTGTTGCGCTCATCGACCGGCAGGTCGAAGGCCGCCCCGGCGAAGGTGGAATAGAGGTCCTGATCCAGCCCCTGCGCCGTCTCGAGGCGGTCCCGCTCGATGAAATACTCCTGCCGGATGCGGTCGTCATTGTGAACGCTCAGCGAGCCGAGGACGGTCTCGCCATTGGTCCCGACCATGCCGTTCCACGACCAGTCCTCGCCGGGTCGCGCGAACCGGTAGTAGAGCCGCTGCTCCTCGAGGGCCGGACCGGTCGCCGGCGAGAAGCGCGCCGCCTCCAGCCGGACGCCCTGATAGTCGGTGGGGTCCCGATAGAGCCAGTCGGCACTCACGCCGGCCTTCACCGTTTCCGCCCCGTCCGCGTCGGTGGAGACCAACAGGTCGGCGCCGACGGCCTGCCAGTAGGGGATTTCCTGGGCGGCGGCGGCAGGGGCGAGAGCAAGCGCGATCGCCGCCAGCATCATCGCGATGATGCGGTTCATTTCGTACCCCAGTTCTTTCTCAGGCCGGCCAATTCAGCGAAATAGCCGCCGACGCAGACCGGTTGCATCAGCAGGCTGTAGGCGAAGACATAGAAGAGGAAGCCGTCGGCATTGGCCCGGACCCGCATCCCCTGGGCGCGGAACATCTTCCGCTGCACCCGATAGATGAACCCGTTCCAGACGGCCGCCAGCGGCAGGACCAGCAGCGTCAACGGCCCGGCGATCCAGTAGAGGCCGAACAGCGCCAGAATGAGCCCCGGTATGAAGGCGAAGGTGTAGACGAGGTCCAGCGGCAGGAAGAACAGGTTCCACCAGATGAACAGGGTGGAGAGCCGCCATTTGAACAGCAGCGGCCAATGCGCCTTGAACGCCTCGATCAGGCCGCGCGACCAGCGGCGGCGCTGCCGGGCGAACTGTTTGAATTCGTGCGGCACATTGGTGAACACGAGCGCGTCCTCGGCATAGCCGACGCGATAGCCCGCCTTCAGCAGGGCCCAGGTGACGACGATGTCCTCGCCGACGCAGGGCGGCCAGCCCCCGACCGCGTCAAGGCCCCGCCGGGTGTAGAGCGAGAAGGCGCCCTGGGCGACCAGGGTGCCGTGGTACATGCTCTGCATGCGTTTGACGGCGGCGATGCCGTGGAAATAGTCCCACTCCTGGGCGCGGGTCAGGATGTTGCGGCGCGAGTTGCGGACCAGCACGGCGCCGGCGACCGCCTCGGTGCCCGGCGGATCGGCCAGCAGCCGCTCGACGATCCGGCGCAGCGCGTCGGGCCGCAGCCAGCAGTCGCCGTCCACGGTGGCGACCAGATCGTGCGTCGCGAACGCCAGCCCCCGGTTCAGCACCGTCGACTTGCCGGCGTTGACCTCGAAATTCATCAGCCGGAACGCGCCACGCGAACGGGCCTTGTGCCGCCCGACCGCCCGCGCCGCGACAAGGGCGGTGTCGTCGTCCGAACCGTCATTCAGCACGATGATCTCGAACCGTCCGGGATAGTCCTGACGGGCCAGACTGTTCAGCGTGTCCCCGATGTTGAGCGCTTCGTTGAAGCAGGCCACCAGTATGGTCACCGGCGGATAGACCGCCGGCGGCGCGTGCGGCGGCCTTCGATCCAGAATGATCGTGCCAATCATGAAGGCGTTCATGAAGCCGGGCACATAGGCGATGAAGCCGATGATGATCAGGGCCATCGGCCAGGACACGATGTCGGCGAGGTCCGCGAGCCAGCGCAGCGACAGAACAATGCTCAGCGCCGCCCATGCGATGGCGAAACACAGGGCCAGCGTGAATTTGGCATGGACAGGTATGTATAGAAACCGGCGTTCATGCAACGCGGGCGTAATAGCCACGCTTGAGTGGCGAGCAAGGTCGTGCTCATGCCAAGGGTTGGCGGAAACAAGACTTGAAGAACGCTGTAACTTACTGATACGCCGGAACCAAAATACACGGTTCGGCTGAAACAGCCCCGTCTATAGTGATTACCAATGCTTTACGGCGAGATTCGATCCGGGCTGAGGTTGTCCGAGAGTTTGAATCGACCCCGGCATTGAGCCCGCTGTCGCTCGATCAGGGGCCGGCGATGTGCGGGGCCGGACGGTAACCAAACATTCTCGAGTTGGGCCTAGCTAGGCTGTATGCCGAACGCCAGCCCGCGCGCCATCCTCGACAACGACCCGATTGACCGGCTCATCGTGATGGCAGCGGCGATGCTCGACGCGCCCATCGCCGCCGTGGCGGTGGACATCGGTGGAACGCGCGTACTTCGGTCGCTACGCGATGGACTGATCACCGAACGCGCGGGTTCCGAGTGCGGCGAAGTCTCGCTCGACATGGGGTCCGACGGCACGCTCGTCATTCCCGACCTGACCGCCGACTCCCGGACCGCGGGGAATGAGTTCGTGCGGGGGCCGGCCGCTTGCCGCTTCTACGCGGGCGCGTCCATCATGGATGAGACAGGCCACCGCATCGGCTCGCTCTGCGTCCTCGACACGGTGGTGCGCAGCGCCCCCTCCGCGGACCTGATGCGCCTGCTGCGGATGTTGGCCGAACAGGCCGCCAGCGCGGTGACCCAGCTGAACCTCATGCGGGCCCAGGAGGAACGGACCGAACTGCTTCGGCTCGGCGAGAGCCTGCTCGGGCTTGGTCACTGGCGGCTCGATTTCCTGACGGGGCAGCTCACCTGGTCCGACGAAGTCTATCGCATTCATGGCCTGGACCGGGCGACCTTTGATCCAGGGCTCGACGACGCCCTGGCCGCCTATCACCCTGACGACCGGCCTGTGATTGTGGGTCATGTCGAGAGGGCCCGCGCCACGGGCGAGGGATTCGAGTGCCGGCTCCGGCTGCTGCGACCGGACGGCGGCCTTCGGCTGACCCAGTCCACCGGACGATGCCTTGCCGGCGAAGACGGGAAACCCGTCGCCCTTTTCGGTGTCTTCCAGGACATTACGGACCGCGATCTCGCCGACCAGCGTCTGAAGGACAGCGAAGAGCGCTTCCGCCTGATGGCGTCCAATGTGTCCGATATCGTCGCGACCTACGGCGTCGACGGGGTCTTCACCTACCTGTCGCCCTCATTGTTTGCGGCGCTGGGCTACCGGCCCGAGGAGTTTGTGGGCCGGTCGGTCAATGATCTGATCCATCCGGACGACGTCTCCCGCACATGGGCGGCTTTCGCCAGATATCTGGCCGCCCCGGCCGGGACGCCGGCGCCGAGAATCCCCTATCGCGCGATCGGCAAGGATGGCGCGATCCGCTGGTTTGAGGCCCATCCCACCGTAATCCGGGATGAGGCGGGACGCCCCGTCGAGATTCAGGACCTCGTTCGCGACGTCACGGCGGCGAAGGATCTGGAACAGACCCTGATGAAGGCGCGCGAAGAAGCCGAGCGCGCCACAAAGGCGAAGTCCGACTTCCTCGCCAATATGAGCCATGAAATCAGGACGCCGCTGACCGCCATCCTCGGCTTCTCCTCCCTGCTGACTGGCCGCGACGACATCCCGGACGACGCTCGCGTCCATGTCGACCGCATCGGAAGGGCCGGCCAGGCGCTCCTGTCCATCGTCAATGACGTCCTCGACTTCTCCAAGCTTGAGGCCGGTCAGTACGAGTTGAGGGCCGAAGCCTGCGACCCGCTCGAGGTTTGTCACGAAGCCTTGCTCATGTTCGCGCCGCTCGCTGCGGAGAAGGGCCTGTCGCTTGACTTCAGCCAGATCGGCGACCTTCCCGCGCACGTCGAGCTTGATCCGCACAAACTGCGTCAGATTCTGCTGAACCTGGTCGGCAATGCCATCAAGTTTACGGATGCCGGCTCGGTCGCCATGACGATTCGCCATGACGTCGACCGGGCCGCCCTCTCCGTTTCGGTGCGCGACACCGGCGCCGGCATGGATGAGCAGCAATGCGCCCGGTTGTTCCAGCGCTTCTCCCAGGTGGATGCCTCCTCGACCCGCAAACACGGCGGCACCGGCCTCGGTCTGGCGATCTGCAAGGGGCTTTCCGAGGCGATGGGCGGCGGGATATCGGTCACGTCACAGCCCGGTCTGGGATCGACCTTTTCGTTCACCGTTCTGGCTCCGCCGACGCAAGGGGTCTCGACGGCGACCCCCCAGGATTGCGTCCAGGCTCTCGACCTGGATGGCCTCAGGCTCCTGGTTGTGGACGACAACCCCGCCAACCGCGAGATCGTGTCCGCCCTCACCGGCAGGCTGGGCGTGGAGGTGTCCGAGGCGGCCAGCGGGCAGGAAGCCATCTCCCTGGCAAGTCATCAGCCTTTCGACGTCATCCTGATGGATCTGCGCATGCCGGGCATGGGCGGCGACGAGGCCGCCCGATCAATACGGAGCCGGCCAGGACCCAACCAGTCGATTCCCATCCTTGGTTTCTCGGCCGACTCCCCGGGCGAGTTCGAAGGTCGGACGGATTTTGACGGGCTGGTCGCCAAGCCCATAGTCCTGTCGGAACTGATCCAGGCGATCGTTCTCAGTCTCCACGGACAGCCGCCCGCTTCGCTTGATGCGGCTGGAGCGGCTTAGTGGCCAGGTCGCGAATCCTGGTGGTCGACGACGACCCGTTGATCATTGACCTGCTCGTCACGCGTCTTGAGCTGGCGGGATATCAGGTCGTCGCTGCGCGCGACGGCCACGAAGCGCTCAAACGGGTTTCAGACTTCCATCCGCACGCCATGATCCTCGATGTGAACATGCCGGGCCTGGACGGGTTCGGCGTCCTTCGGCACCTTAAATCCACGGGCCGGATCATGACCCTGCCCGTGATGATCCTCACGGCCCGCTACCAGGCCAGCGACGTGCAGGAAGCGGTCGCGCTCGGCGCCAAGGACTTTCTGGCCAAGCCTTTCAAGGACAATCAGTTGTTCCTGAGGGTGGAGCGCCTTCTTCGATCGACGACGCGTCCACTGGATGATGTCGCCTTCATCTAGGCCCGCCAGCCCGGCGCCGTTCGCCGTCGGGACACATGCGCTGTTCAGGCTCAGTCGCGTCGCCACGGCTTTTGACATCGCCATCCAGCAAGTCCGGCCTGCCCGCGGGGGACCAAGGGCGTTTCCCGCTTGATGGCGATCCCCTATGTCGGCCCCATGGACATGATCGACTTTCGCCGGGCCCGATCTTCGGACCTCCCGGCCATCATCGCCCTGCTTGCCGATGACCCTCTGGGCGCGGAGCGGGAAGACCTCGGCCCGCCGCTCCTTCTCGCCTATGGCGCGGCGTTCGCGGCCATCGAGTCAGACCCCAACCAGCTCCTCGCGGTGGTTACCGACAATGAGCGGGTCATCGGAACCCTGCAGATCACCTTCATCCAGGGCCTCTCCCGAAAGGGCGGCCTGCGCGGCCAGATAGAGGCGGTCCGCATCGCCGCCGACCGCCGCGGCGCCGGACTGGGCCGCCGCGCCTTTGACTGGGCCATCGCGGAATGCCGCGCGCGCGGCTGCTGTCTGGTCCAACTCACGACGGACCGCGGCCGCTCGGAGGCGCACCGTTTCTACGACCAGCTCGGCTTCGTCGCGAGCCACCTCGGCTACAAGAAGCCGCTCTGACGCCGGAACCCGCCACTCCCGCCCCCGATCTTCCATCCCTTTCGCACCCCCGACCGTGCCTTCCCGCCCCGCAACCGTCGCCAGCGCGACGCGCGTTTTCCCGGCGCCGTCCCCCGCCGTGATAAAATGGGCGGCTCGGGACTGAAAACCCGCCGCTACGGTCTTTGACATCGCCATCCAACGGGTCCGGCTCGCCCGAACGGCTCCCCAACCCGCGCAATTTCCTCCCGGCAGCGTCCGCCGCCGAGGGTCGAGAGTATCGCTTTTCGGCATTTTTTCGGGGGTTGCCCGTCGCCCGCTCCAGCGGCCCGCCCTTGAGCCGGACCGCCCCCGCTGGCACGGTCCCGCCGATGCCTGATCCGTCCGTCTTCCCCCCGACCGCCCCGCCGCCGCGCCCTGTCGCGTCCGGCCTTTATCTGGTGGCGACGCCGATCGGGAACCTGCGGGACATGACGCTGCGCGCGCTCGATGTGCTCGCCGCCGCCGATCTGGTATTGGCCGAGGACACCCGCGTCACCGCCAAACTGCTTTCGGCCTACGGGCTGAAGGCGAGGCTGGAGCGGTGCGACGACCATGCCTCGGCGCGGGCCGCCGAGGGCGCGATCGAGCGGCTGCGCGCGGGCGAGGTCGTCGCCCTCGTCTCCGACGCCGGCACGCCGATGGTCAATGACCCGGGCTATGTCGTCGCCCGGGCGGTGATCGCGGCGGGCCTGCCGGTCCATCCCATCCCCGGCCCGTCCAGCCTGCTGGCCGCCCTCTGCATCGCCGGCCTGCCCGCCGACCGGGTGCTGTTCGCCGGCTTCCTGCCCGCAAAATCCGGCGCTCGCCGCGCGGCGCTGGAAGAGGTCCGCACCGCCCGCCAGACCCTGGTCTTCTTTGAGAGCGGCCCCCGCCTCGCCGACAGCCTGGCCGACATGGCCGCCGTGCTGGGACCCCGCCCCGCCGCCGTCGCCCGCGAGCTGACCAAGATGTACGAGGAGTGCGTCCGCGGTTCGCTCGCCGACCTGGCCGTCGACCCCCGCTGTCAGGGACCCAAGGGCGAGATCGTCATCGTCGTCGCCCCGGGCGAAATGGAGGTCGCCTCGGAGGCCGACGCCGACGCGGCCCTCGCCGAAGCCATGACCCGGCTGCCGCCCGGCGAGGCGGCGGCCGAGGTGTCGAAGGCCCTGAACCTGCCGCGCAAGCCGCTCTACAAGCGGGCGCTGGAGATGCAGGGCCGGTGAGCCGGATGCGGCCCCCGACGAAGGTCAGGGCCCCCAAGGTCGCGCGGGCCAAGCGCAGTTGGCGCGTCGCCCTCGGGGCGGTCTCGCACCGGCTCGGCCACCGCTCGGAATGGCTGGCCGCGGCGCTGCTGATGGCCACGGGCTATCAGGTCCTAGGCTTCCGCCTGAAGACCCGCGCCGGCGAGATCGACATCCTCGCCCGCCGCGGCAAGGTGCTGGCCGTGGTCGAGGTCAAGCGCCGCGCCACGCTGGAGGCGGCGCTCACCGCCCTCGGCCCGGACCAGTACGATCGCCTCCTCTCCGCCGGTCGGTCGGTGTTGCGCCAAAGACCCAGCCTGGCCGGGCATGTGTTGCGAATCGATATGGTGGCGCTGGCTCCCGGCCGGTTTCCGCGCCATCGTCGCGGGGTTGTCGCCTTCGGGAGGGGCGCCGCATGACCCGCGATGAAGCGATCGAGGTTCTGACGGAAGCCGGACAGGCCGGGGACGAGGCGTTTCCTCTGCTGGAAGCCGCCATCGCCTGCGCCATCCACGACCAGCCGTTTCGCGACCCCCAGCCGGTCCGGACCCTCGCTGCCCACGCCACCGAACGGCTGGCGGAACGGGTTGCAGGCAAGGAAAGCCCCGACGAGGCCCTGACCGAGACCCTGGCCTCGGACCTGCGTCTCAACGGCGACCTGCTCAACCACGACAGCCCGGCCAATACGGATGTGATCGACGTGGCCGAAACCCGCCGGGGCCTGTCCGGCGCACTGTCGATCTTCTATCTCGACGCGGCTCGTCAGGCGGGCGTGAAGGCCCAGGGCGTCGACTTCCCGGGCCATTTCCTGCTGCGGGTCGAGACCCCCGAAGGCCCGGTCGCCCTCGACCCCTTCAGCCAGGGCCGGCTGGTCCTGCCGTCGGAACTGACGCGGCGGGCCTTGCGGGCCGGGCTGACGCCCCACGTCGCCGACCGGCTGGACGTGCTGATGGCCCCGGTGAGCGACCGCCAGGCCCTGATCCGGCTCCAGAACGTCCTGTTCAGTCGGGCCATCCGCGCGGCGGACTATGAAGGGGCCGAGCGCTCGGCCCTGCGCCGCGCCCTGCTGGACCCCGACGACCACCGCCCCTGGCTGGACGTCGCCGCCGCGCGCGAGAAACAGGGCTCCCTCGCCGGCGCGCTCGAAGCCCTGGCCCGGGCCCGCACAGTCGACGATCCTATGGAGGTCACCCGCCAGATGTCGGTGGACCGGGTGCGGCTCCAGCTGAACTAGACTTGCGCCGCCGCCCCCCGCTGCCCATTAGCCAAGGTCCGAACGCTTGGAAGGACAGGGCATGCTCAGAGTCGCGATCCAGATGGACCCCGTCGAGGCGGTCAACATCGAGTCCGACACCACCTGGCTGATGATGACCACGGCCCAGGAACGGGGGCACACCCAATGGGTCTATGACGTCCGCACCCTGGCGCTGGAGGACGGCCGGCTCTTCTGCCGCGCCCGGCCGGTGACCCTCCGCCAGACCCAGGGCGACCACGTCACCCTCGGCGACGAGGTAAAACTGGACCTCGGTGAGGATGTCGACGTCATCCTGATGCGTCAGGACCCGCCCTTCGACATGGCCTATGTCACCTCGACCTATCTGCTCGAGACCGTGCATCCGAAGACGCTGGTGGTGAATGATCCCGCCGAGGTCCGGTCCGCGCCCGAAAAGCTGCTGGTGACGAAATTCCCCGGCCTGACTCCGCCCACCCTGATCAGTTCCGACCCGGTCGCCCTGGTCGATTTCCATGAACGCCACGGCGATGTGGTGCTGAAGCCCCTGCACGGCGCGGCCGGCTCGGGCGTGGTCAAGCTGAAGGCCGGCGATCCCAATCTCGAGGCCCTGGTCGAGATCCACATGACCGGCAGTCGTGATCCACTGGTGATCCAGAAATTCATCCCGGCGGTCTCGAAGGGCGACAAGCGGATCATCCTGATCGACGGCGAGCCGGTGGGGGCCATCAACCGCATCCCGGCCAAGGACCAGGTCCGCTCCAACCTGCGCGTCGGCGGCACCGCCGCCCCGGTCGAACTGACGGAGCGCGACCGCGACATCTGCGCCGCCATCGGCCCGGAGCTGAGGGCGCGCGGCCTGATCTTCGTTGGCATCGATGTAATCGGCGACTACCTCACTGAGATCAACGTCACCTCGCCGACCGGGGCCCAACAGCTCAAACGCTTCACGGGCGTCGATGCCTCGGCCCTGATGTGGGACGTGATCGAGCGGAAGCGGGCGGGCTGACGCCCCTCTTGCCAAGCTGACCGGTTCATGGTTCGTTCTTCTCGTATAGCGGGAGGAAACGATGCTCGCCAGCGTGGTGACGGTGGCCTTCGAGGGGGTGGACGCCCGGCGGGTGGACGTGCAGGTCCACCAACTGCCTTCGGGGGACCAGTCGTCCTTCACCATCGTCGGCCTGGCCGACAAGGCGGTGGCCGAGAGCCGGGAGCGGGTCCGCGGCGCGTTCGCCGGCATAGGCCTGTCGCTCCCGCCCAAGCGGATCATCGTCAATTTGGCGCCGGCGGACCTGCCCAAGGAGGGCAGTCACTTCGATCTCCCTGTCGCCCTCGCCCTGCTGGCGTCGATGGGCGTCATCCCGCCGGACATGCTGTCCGGCTGGGCGGCCGTGGGTGAGCTGGGGCTGGACGGCCGGATCGCCCCCGTCGGCGGAACCCTGCCCGCGGCGGTGGCGGCCGACGCCATGGGTCTGGGCCTGATCTGCCCCGAGGCCAACGGGCCCGAGGCCGCCTGGGCCGGCGACGTGGCCGTGCTGGCCCCGCGCTCCCTGATCGGGCTGGTCAACCACTTCAAGGGAACCCAGGTGCTGCGGCGGCCGGAGCCGGGGGCGATGCGATCCGGCGACCGCATCCCGGACCTGCGAGAGGTCAAGGGTCAGGAGAGCGCCAAACGGGCGCTGGAGATCGCAGCCGCCGGCGGACACAACCTGCTGTTCGTCGGCCCGCCCGGCTCAGGCAAATCGATGATGGCGGCGCGCCTGCCGGGCCTGCTGCCGCCGTTGACGCCGAAGGAGTTGCTGGAGACCTCAATGGTCTGGTCGGTGGCCGGCCTGATCGAGCGCGGCGCTCTGACCCGTGACCGGCCGTTCCGCAGCCCCCACCATTCGGCCTCGATGGCCGCCCTGACCGGCGGGGGTCTGCGCGCCAAGCCGGGCGAGGCCTCGCTCGCGCATAACGGCGTGCTCTTTCTGGACGAACTCCCCGAATACAGTGCGCAAGCCCTCGATTCCCTGCGGGCGCCGCTGGAGACGGGGGAGATCGTGGTGGCGCGGGCCAACGCCCATGTCCGCTATCCGGCCCGGTTCCAGCTGATCGCCGCCATGAACCCGTGCCGGTGCGGCCTCGGCGGCGGCGGCAAGGGGGCGTGCGGCAAGGCTCCGCGCTGCCAGCGCGACTACCAGAACCGCATCTCGGGCCCGATGTTCGACCGCATCGACCTGACCGTCGAGACGCCGCCGGTCACGGCCGCCGACATGGCCCTGCCGCCGCCCGCCGAGGGCACGGCCGAGGCCTCCGCCCGGGTTCTGGCCGCACGCGCCATGCAGGAGGACCGGCTGCGCGCCGCGGGCATCGACCCGGACACGGCTCGCGACCAGGCGGTCAACGCCCGCGCCTCAGGCGAGACCCTGGATCGGTTCGCCACGCCGGACGAGGCGGGGCGGGCCCTGCTGATGCGCGCGGGACAGGCCGGCGGCCTGACCGCCCGGGGCTGGACCCGGACCCTGCGGCTGGCCCGCACCATCGCCGATCTGGACGGTTGCGACGGCGTCCTGCGCCGCCACATCGCCGAAGCCCTCGTCTATCGCCGGACGACTGTGGGCGCCCAGGGGGATTTCGAACGTCAGACCGGAGATCGCGCGGGGACACGCGCCTTCTGAGTCCTGTCCCGGCTTAACCTGGCCGATTGAGCCGGTCTTAAGGGATTACCCCGCAGGATGCCGGTCGAGGAGATCGGCATGGCGCGGCGGGCGAAGGCAGGTGTGGCGACGGAGGCTCCGGAACAGCAGTTCCTGCGCCTGATGAGCCACGAGATGCGCACGCCGCTCAACGGTGTCATCGGCATGCTGGGTCTGTTGTCGCGCACGCGGCTGGACGGCGCCCAGCGCGCCTATGCCGAGGCGGCGCGCTCGTCGGCGGAGCATCTGCTGGGTCTCGTCAACGACCTGCTGGACTACGCGAGGCTGGAAGCCGGAAAGCTGGAATTCGACCACGCCCCTGTCGACCTCGAGGCACTGGTCCGCGGCGTCGCCGAACTGCTGAGCCCGCGGGCCCATGAAAAGGGCCTCGAGATCGCCTGGTCCGTGGCGCCCGGCGCCGTGGACGTCATGGGCGACGAAGGCCGCCTGCGACAGGTGCTGTTCAACCTCGCGGGCAACGCCGTCAAATTCACCGAGACCGGCGGCGTGCGCATCGCCGTCGAGCGCACCGGCGGCTCCGACAAGGCGCCCCGGCTCGCCTTCATCATCGATGACACGGGTCCCGGCGTCCCGGCCGAGGCGCGTACGCGGATCTTTGAGGAGTTCGGCCACGTCGACGCCTCGGACGCCAGCCGTTTCGGCGGAGCGGGTCTTGGGCTGGCGGTTGTCTCCAGACTGGCCGCCGCCATGCAGGGCTCGGTGTCGGTGGCCGACCGGCCCGATGGCCCAGGGGCGCGGTTCCTTTTCGAGACGACCTTCGATGCGGCGCCCGATGCGGCGCGGGGCGTGCCTCTCGCCGGCCACGCTGTCGCCGTGGTCAGCCCCGATCCCTTCATCCGCGCCGCCGCCATGGACCAGATCGAGGCCTCGGGCGGGATGGTGCAGGCGGACGCCGGGATCGTGTTGATCGATCACGCCTCGCGCGAGAATGGTCAGGGTCTTGTTCGACGGCCCGCCGACGGCCGCGCCATCGTTCTGCTCAAGCCTGCGGAGCGCGACCTGATCGCCCGCTATCGCGGCGCCGGCTTCCACGGCTATCTGATCAAGCCCCTTCGGCGCGGCTCGCTGGCCGAGCGGGTGCTGGCGGCGTCTGGTTCGGGTCATGCCCACCAGCCCGGACTGCCGCCCCCGCCACCGCCCGAGGACGACCGCGTCGCCCCGACGCGGTTCTCAGGCACGCGGGTCCTGCTGGTCGAGGACAATCCGGTCGGGGCCCTGCTGGCCGCCACCCTGCTGCGCCGCGAGGGCTGCGCCGTCGAGACCGCCGCCAGCGGTCATGAGGCGGTCGATGCGATGAAGCGGGCCCGTTACGATCTGGTCTTCATGGACATGCGGATGCCGGGCATGGACGGACCCAGCGCGGCCCGCGCCATTCGCGCCCGCGGCGACCGGACGCCCATCGTCGCCCTGACCGCCAACGCCTTCGCCGAGGACCGCAAGGCCTGTCTCGAGGCGGGGATGAACGACCATCTGGTCAAGCCGCTGGAGCTGGAATCCCTGCGCGCCTCGCTCGCCCGCTGGACGAACCGCACGGACCGCGCCAAGGTCGCCGCCGGATAGGGACGCGGGGGCGTCCGGGAGAGACGCGCCGATGACCGACAAGCCTGTGGAAGCCGCGCCACGCAAGGCGACCACGAAGGACGTGTTCAAGGCGCTGGGCCGGGGCCGTGTCCTGATCACACTGCTGCTGGGCTTCGGCTCGGGCCTGCCCTTCCTGCTGACGGGCGCGACGCTCAGCCTCTGGCTGGCGGAGGGCGATGTCACCCTGTCGGCCATCGGCTTCATTTCGTGGGTGGGCCTCGCCTATTCCTTCAAATTCATCTGGGCGCCCGTTGTCGACCGGTTTGACGTGCCCATACTCGGTCGGTTCGGGCGGCGGCGCGGCTGGATGCTGTTGTCCCAGTTGCTGGTCGGCGGGGCGCTGATCTCGATGGCGATCATTGGCCCGGAGGGCGGGCTGACCGCCCTCGGCTCCGCCGCCCTTGTCACGGCCTTCGCTTCCGCGACCCAGGACATCGTCGTCGACGCCTGGCGGATCGAGACCGCCGAGGACGACGAGGACCTGAGCTTGCTGACCTCGGCCTACCAACTCGGCTACCGGTTCGCGATGCTCGCCGGCAATGCGTTGATCCTCTTCTTCGCGAGCTGGTTCGGCTGGAATGGCGCCTACGGCATCTGGGGCGCGGCCATGTCGATCGCGATCATCGCCACCCTGTTCGCGAAGGAGCCGCTGGATCGTTCGGACATCGCGAAAGCCACAGGCGGTGCGGCGCCGTGGACAGCGCGCGGCATGTATGACGCCGTCGTCGGCCCGTTCATCAACTTCGTGAAGACCCACAAGACCGCCGCCCTGCTCATGCTGGCGGCGATCAGCCTTTACCGGCTGCCGGACTTCGTCATGGGGCCGATGGTCGGGCCGTTCTATCTCGATCTGGGTCTGACCAAGGAGGCCATCGGCGCCATGCGGCTGAGCGCCGGTCTGGCGGGTTCGCTCACCGGAATCGCCGCCGGCGGCATTTTCGCCCTCCGGTTCGGCTTTGGCCGGACTCTGTTGCTGGGCGCCCTGATCGGTCCGATGTCGAACCTGGGCTACACCCTGATGGCGATGGTCGGCCTCTCGACCCCGATGTTCGCAGGGGTGCTGTTCGTTGAGAACTTCAGCGAGGGTTTGGCCGGCGCCGCGCTCGTCGCCTACATGTCCAGCCTCACCGGCATCGGCTACACCGCCACCCAGTATGCCCTGCTCAGCTCGTTCTACGCCATTCTCGGCAAATTCCTGAAGGGCTTCTCGGGCGTGGTCGTCGACGGCTTACAGCAGGGCAACGAGCTTATGGTCGCCTACGCCCTCTTCTTCGCCGGAACGGCGGCGGTCGGGATACCCGCCGTATTCCTGTGCTGGCTGCTGGACCGCCGGAACCGCAGGCTGAAGGCGGAGTTGGGGGCGACCTGATCGCCTAACCCTCCGCCGCCGCCCCCTCATCATAGGCGGCGAAGGTCGCGGCGGTGATGATCTCTGACACGGAGGCGCCGAGGCTGACGATCTGGACGGACTTCTCGAGGCCGACCAGCAGCGGGCCGATCACCGTGGCGCCGCCGAGCTGTTGCACCAGCCGGGTGGAGATGGAGGCGGAGTGGATGGCCGGCATCACCAGCACATTGGCGTGGCTTGACAGGCGCATGAAGGGATAGGCCGCCCGGGCTTCGGGATCGAGCGCCAGCTCGGGCGGCATCTCGCCCTCGTACTCAAAGTCGACGCCGCGGGCGTCGAGGATGCGAATGGCTTCGCGCACCTTCTCGCCCCGGTCGCCCGGAGGGTTGCCGAAGGTGGAATAGGACAGGAAGGCGACGCGCGGGGTCTTGCCCAGCTTGCGCACCGTCTCCGCCGCCTGGATGGCGATCTCGGCCAGTTCCTCGGCGTTGGGCAGTTCGTGGATCGAGGTGTCGGCGACGAACAGGGTGCGCCCCCTGGCCAGCAGGATCGACATGCCGATCATGCGGTTCTTCACGTCGAGGACGCGCCGGACCTCCTTCAGCACCATGTTGAAATTGCGGGTCACGCCGGTGACCATGCAATCGGCCTGGCCGCGGGCGACCATGGCGGCGCCGAAATAGTTGCGGTCCTGATTGATCATCCGCTGCACGTCGCGGCGCAGATAGCCGCGGCGCTGAAGCCGGGCGTAGAGCCAGTCGGTGTAGTCGGCGTTGTGCTCGCTGACGCGGGCATTGACGATCTCGATGCCCATGTCGTCGAAGATCAGCCCGGCCTCGGCGGCGTTCTGGCGGATCAGATCCTCACGGCCCAGCAGCACGGGCGTGCCCAGCTCGGCCTGTTTGAAGCCCCAGGCGGCGCGGATGACCGCGGTCTCCTCGCCCTCGGCGAACACCACCCGCTTGTTCGGGGCGGCGCGCACGGCGGCGGAGATGTTCTGCATCAGGGCGGCCGACGGATCGAGGCGCGAGCGCAGCTCGGTCCGGTAGGCGTCCATGTCCTCGATCGGCTTGCGCGCCACGCCGGTGTCCATCGCCGCCCTGGCGATGAAGGGCGGGATGTACCAGATCAGGCGCGGGTCGAACGGCGTCGGGATGATGTAGTCGCGGCCGAATTTCAGCTTGCGGCCGCGATAGGCGGCGGCGACCTCGTCGGGCACGTCCTCGCGGGCGAGGGCGGCCAGGGCGTGGGCGCAGGCGATCTTCATTTCGTGATTGATCTGCCGGGCGCGCACGTCGAGGGCGCCCCGGAACAGATAGGGGAAGGCGAGGACGTTGTTGACCTGGTTGACGTAGTCCGACCGTCCGGTGGCCATGATCGCGTCGGACCGCACCGACAGTACGTCTTCCGGGGTGATTTCCGGATCCGGATTGGCCATGGCGAAGATGATCGGATTGGGGGCCATGGAGGCCACCATCTCCCTGGTGATCGCGCCCTTGGCCGACAGGCCCAGGACCACATCAGCGCCGACCATGGCTTCGGCCAGGGTGCGGTGCGGGGTGTCGGTGGCGTGGGCGGCCTTCCACTGGTCCATCCCGCTGGGACGGCCCTTGTAGACGACGCCTTCGCGGTCGACGATGACGGTGTTTTCGGCGCGCACGCCAACGGCCTTCATCAGGCCGATCGAGGACAGGCCGGCGGCTCCGGCGCCGGCGAGGACGACCTTGAGGTCCTCCAGCTTCTTGCCGGCGATGTGGGCGGCGTTGATCAGGCCGGCGGTCGAGATGATGGCCGTGCCGTGCTGGTCGTCATGGAAGACCGGGATGTCGAGCAGGTCCTGAAGTTCGCTCTCGATGACGAAACATTCCGGGGACTTGATGTCCTCCAGATTGATGCCGCCCCAGGTGTCGCCGATGTTCTTGACGACGGTGATGAACTCGTCCGGATCGGTGGTCTTCACCTCGACGTCGAAGCTGTCGACATCGGCGAACCGTTTGAACAGGACCGACTTGCCCTCCATCACCGGCTTGGAGGCCATATGGCCGAGGTTGCCGAGGCCGAGGATGGCCGTGCCGTTCGAGATCACGGCGACCAGATTGCCCTTGGACGTATAGTCGTAGGCCTTGTCCGCGTCGGCGGCGATGGCCAGCACCGGGATGGCGACGCCGGGCGAATAGGCCAGCGACAGGTCGCGCTGGGTCGCCATGGGCTTGGTCGGCGCCATGGAGATCTTGCCCGGCGTCGGACTGCGGTGAAACTCCAGCGCGTCTTCGTCGGAGAAGGTCTGTTTGTCGGTGAGATCGGCCATGCCTGTTCCTAAGCCGGGGGAGGGGCGGGGACAACCGTTGAGGCGGTGCGGGGGCGCCCGGTGGCGGGCGGTTGGTGGGTGATCAGTGATGAGTGGTTGGCCTGCACCTGTGCAGCCGTGCGGGCCGCGCCGACCTTCCGCTGGCAGCGAAGCGGCAATCACCAATCACTAATCACTACTCACCCTTCACCCACGACTCTTCGCCGCTTCGGCTGAAGCGGTCGGGGAGGGCGCGGGGCGGCCGGGCCTCGCCCGGTGCTTTGATAGTTTTACCGTTTCGACGAAGCAGACGCGCCCCGCGCAGCCGTTTTCCACGCGCCCTCCGGGTAGTGGCCCTGACTTCGGACCTGACCGGATCTCCGCCGCAGCCGTTGCCGGCTGCGACGCGCGGCGGACATGACGGTCTCGCCGTCAGCAGCCCGCACAAGAAGCGCGCGGCGAGCAGGCGGAGGCCATCCATCGACCTCCGCAAGGACCCCCGGGGTATCCATCCCCCGGGCTTCATCGCTCGACCACAGCCCGCCGCCATCGGGGCGCTGGATCCGACGCCCTCCCCACCGACGGGATGGGGGAATTATGGGGGCGGTCCCAGCCATGATGGCTGATGACGCTCCAATTTCTGGAAGTGGAGCGGAATCAGGGGGTTGGCGCGGCGGGATATGCTGGCAATCGGCGGATTGTCAGCGGTCGAAATCCCACCCGCTATCGTCATTCCGGCGAATGCCGGAACCCAGCGGCGCGCGAGAGCGCGAAGCTGTCGGAAGCGCAATGAGTGAACGGTGACCGGTCACCGGTGTTTCGCCGCCGTCGCGGCGCCGCTGGGTTCCGGGTCTCCGAGCCGCTGCGCGTCTCTCCGCCCGGAATGACGATAGCCGCAGGGGCAGTGTCAGATCGACAACGTCCCCGTCCGTTCGACCTCCACCGGACCGGTCATGAAGACGTGGCCGCTGGCCTCGTCCCATTCGATCTTCAGCTCTCCGCCATCCACCTCCACCGTCGCCGCCCGTTCGCTCAGGCCGCGGCGCGCGGCGGCGACAAGGGCAGCGCAGGCGCCGGTGCCGCAGGCCTTCGTCAGGCCGGCGCCGCGCTCCCAGACGCGCAGGCGGATATGGTCGGGCGCGAGGACATGGGCGAAGCCGACATTGACGCCCTCGGGAAAGCGCGGGTGGTGCTCGATCAACGAGCCCGTGCCGCGCACGAAGCCGTCGTTCGGCGCATGGTCCATGAAGAAGACCACGTGCGGATTGCCCATGGAGACGGCGCCGGGCGTATGCAGGACCGGGTCGTCGATGGGGCCGACCTGAAGCTCGATGCCGCGCGTGTCCATGGCCTCGTCGAGCGGGATCTGGCTCCAGTCCAGACGCGGGGCGCCCATGTCGATGGTCACCCGACCGTCCTGCTCCTGGCGCGCGGTGGTCGTTCCGGCCAGGGTGTCGATGACGACCCGATCCTTGCCGCTCGACTGCATCAGGATCCAGCCGACGCAGCGCAGGGCGTTGCCGCAGGTCTCCACCTGGCCGCCGTCCGCGTTCCAGACCCGCATGAAGGCGTCCGCGGTGTTCGACGGCTCCAGGGCGATCAACTGGTCGCAACCCTCGCCCGTCATCCGGTCGGAGATGGCGCGCGCCTGGTCGGCCGTCGGCGCGAACGGCGTCTCGAGCGCATTGACGACGACGAAGTCGTTGCCGGCGCCGTTCATCTTGACGAAGGGTCTGGCCATCATCGCCGCATATAGCGTTTGCCGGTTCCTTGCGCGAGCCAGCCGCGTTATCGCTGCGTGATGAGTCGAGCCAGGCCCGCGCCCGAACCCGAGTCCGTCGAGCACAAGAACGGCGGCCTGCGCCTGCGGGCCCGTTTGCGGGCGCTCTATCACGGGTCCTCGCCGGTGGCGGTCCGGTTCCGGCTGGCGGTGCTGATCGTCGACCTGGCCATTGTCGCCTTCTTCATCGCCGCGCCCCTGCTGCGCGGCGAAGGGCTGATCTTCTACATCATCGACTATGTCATAGCGGCGATTCTGGCGGCCGATCTGGCGGCGCGGGCCTCAGCCTATTCCAATATCCGTGACTGGTTGAGGAAGCCGATCGTCTGGATGGACCTGTTCATCCTCGCGACCCTGCTGTTCCCCTTCTTCTTCAACCTGGGCTTCCTGCGGGTGTTGCGATTGTGGACCCTGATCCATTCGGACTTCTTCTGGCGCACGGTCGGGCGTCGCTATGACGACACCCGGGTCGAGGACGTGATCAAGGCGCTGGTGTCGCTGGTCACCTTCGTCTTCGTGGCGACCGGCTTCGTCTACACCAGCTTCATGGGCCGACATGACGGCATCAGCGGCTATCTCGACGCCCTGTATTTCACCGTCACCAGCCTGACCACGACGGGTTATGGCGACATCACCCTGCCGGGGGACTGGGGCCGGATCGTCTCCATCCTGATCATGCTGGGCGGGGTGACCCTGTTCGTGCGGCTGGGCCAGACCCTGTTGCGGCCGAACAAGGTGCGCTTCCCCTGCGATCGCTGCGGCCTTCAGGTGCATGACCCGGACGCAGTGCACTGCAAGGCCTGCGGCCAGATATTGTGCATTCCGGACGAGGGGGCCTGAGGGGTGGCTAGTGGCTAGTGGCTAGTGGCTAGTGGCGAGTGGCTGGCCGCCGCCGGTGCGGTGGCGCGGCCCGCGCCGCCCTTCTGCTGAAGGCTGGGCGACAATCACTCGCCACTAGCCACTCGCCACTCCTCCAAGATGACAAAGCCGTAACCTCGACGCGCCCGGCTTGCCGCAACCCGACCCGCCGTTAAGGTGCCGCCCGACCCATCGTCGGAGACACCGTTCCATGATCCGTAACGCCGCGCTCGCCGCGCTTCTCGTTTCCACCGCCCTTTGCACGAGCGCCATGGCCCAGACCCCGACCCCGCCCAATCCGCCGCTGGCGGAGGGCGCCTTCGCGACCTCGGATGCGACCGACCCCTATGTGTGGCTGGAAGAGATCGAGGGCGAGCGCGCCATGGCCTGGGTCAATGCCCAGAACGAGCGCTCGCTCGGCGTACTGCGCGGCGACCCGCGGTTCGAAGGTCTGCATCAGCAGGCGCTGGAGATCGTCCAGTCGCGTGACCGCATTCCCGCCCCGGGCTTCCGTCGTCAGGGCGGTACCGAGGTGATCGACAATTTCTGGCAGGACGCGACCCATGTGCGCGGCATCTGGCGCACCACCTCGGTCGAGAGCTACGGCACGGCCGAGCCGGTCTGGGAAACCATTCTCGACGTCGACGCCCTGGCCGCGGCCGAGGGCAAGAACTGGGTCTACAAGGGCGCGACCTGCCTGCCGCCTGAGGAGACCCGCTGCCTCGTCTCCCTGTCGGACGGCGGCAAGGACGCGGTGACGATCCGCGAGTTCGACCGCGCCACCCGCACCTTCGTCGAGGGCGGTTTCGTGCTGGAAGAGTCCAAGGGTGGCGCGTCCTGGGTGGACGAGGACACCCTGCTGATCTCGCGCGATTTCGGGCCCGGAACGCTCACGAGCTCGGGCTATCCGATGATCGTCAAGGTGCTGAAGCGCGGCCAGACCGTCGATCAGGCGCAGACGGTGTTCACGGGCCAGCCGACCGACGTCTCGGTCTCGGGCTATACGCTGCGGGACGCCGACGGCGTGGTGCAGGCGACCCTGATCAACCGCGGCGTCAGCTTCTATGAGGGCGAGACGCACCGGCTGAACGCCGACGGCACGACGACGAAGCTGGAGCTGCCGGCCAAGTCCAATATCAATGCGCTCGTCCGTGGACAGATGGTCTTCACCACGGATCAGGACTGGACCGCCCCTTCAGGGCAGGCGTTCAAAACCGGCGACGTGATCGCCTATGATCTGGCGGCCTGGCTGGCCGATCCAACCGTGCGGGCGCAGCTGGTCATCCGCCCCGGCCCGCGCGAGGCCATTGAGGGCATCTCCAATACCCGCAACAAACTGGTCGTGGCGCTTTACGAGAACGTCCGCGGCTCGGTCTATGTGTATGAACCCAATCCGTCGGGCGAATGGGCGCGCAGCCGGCTGGACCTGCCGCAGAACGTCTCGGTCGGCGTCGGCTCGGCCAGCGAACTGGACGACCGCATCTTCGTCAGCGTCACCGGCTATCTGAACCCGTCGAGCCTGTTCCTCGCCGATGCGGCGACGGGCGAGGCCGATCTGACCAAATCCCTGCCGGCCAAATTCAACGCCGAGGGCATGAGGGTCGACCAGTTCGAGGCCCGCTCGGCCGACGGCACGATGATCCCCTATTTCGTCGTTCATCGCGACGAGATGCCGATGGACGGTTCGAACCCGACCCTGCTGTACGGCTACGGCGGCTTCCAGTCGTCGCTGCTGCCCGGCTATTCGGCCACGGTCGGCAAGCTGTGGCTGGAGCGGGGCGGCGTCTATGTCATCGCCAACACCCGCGGCGGCGGCGAGTTCGGCCCCAACTGGCACCAGGCGGCGCTGCAGGCCAACCGCCAGCGGGCGCATGAGGACTATCAGGCGGTGGCCCAGGACCTGATCACCCGCGGGATCACCAGCCAGCCGCGGCTGGGGATCATGGGCGGGTCGCAGGGCGGGCTGTTCATGGGGGCGATGCTGACCCAGCGCCCGGACCTGATCAACGCCGCCGTCATCCAGGTGCCCCTGTTCGACATGCTGCGCTTCCACCGCCTGCTGGCCGGAGCCAGCTGGATCGCGGAATACGGAAATCCGGACATCCCGGAGGAGCGGGCCTGGATCCAGCAGTATTCGCCCTATCAGAACCTGCGCGCCGACCAGCCCTATCCCGAGGTCTTCATCCACACCTCGACCAAGGACGACCGCGTCCACCCCGGCCACGCCCGCAAGGCGGCGGCGCGGCTGGAGGAGCTGGGCTATCCGGTGCTGTTCTACGAGAACACCGACGGCGGCCACGCGGCGGGGGCCAATCTGCGCGAGACCGCGCGGCGGCTGGCGCTGGAATACACCTATCTGACGCGTCGGCTGATGGACGCGCCGGCGGCGGAATAGGGCATCCTCCGGCGGCGGATGTTTTGATGTGCGGAGTTTGACCATGAACCGATTGATCCTGTCCGCCGCCCTTCCGGCGCTGTTGCTCGCGGCCTGTGCGGGCGGCCCGGCGCCGATACCGGTCCGGGCCCTGTCGGTGGACGAGGTTCCGCGCGTCATGCAGGCGCCGCCGCCCCACTTCCCCGCCGACCTGACGCCCGCCGGAGTCCGCGCCGCCGACGACCATCTGGCGCTTGAGGAGGTCAACGGGGCCGAGGCCATGGCCTTTGTGGCGGAGTCCAACCGGCGGGCGTTGGCCTCGCTGGAGGGCGACCGGCGGTATGAGACGTTCCGGCAGCAGGCCGAGGCGATCCTGACCGCCACCGACCGCATCCCCGGCCCCAGCTTCCTCGGCGACGGCATCGGAAACTTCTGGCAGGACGCGGCCAATCCCAAGGGCATCTGGCGGCGCACGACGCTGGACAGCTACCGTTCGGCGAATACCCAGTGGGAGACCCTGCTCGACATCGACGCCCTGGCCCGCGCCGAGGGCCGGGACTGGGTGTTCAAGGGCGCCAACTGTCTAGTCCCCGCCGAGACCCGCTGCCTGATCAGCCTGTCCGACGGCGGCAAGGATGCGGTGGTGGTGCGGGAGTTCGACACCACGACGCGATCGTTCGTGGACGGAGGGTTCAGCTTGCCTGAGGGCAAACACCGGATCAGCTGGCTGGACGCCGACACGCTTCTGGTCGCCACCGATTTCGGTCCGGGCACCCTTACCGAGAGCGGCTATCCCTTCATCGTCAAGTCGCTGACGCGCGGGCAGACGCTGGCGCAGGCCACCGAAGTCTATCGCGGCGACATCGGCGACGGGGGGTATGGAGTCAGCCCGAGCGTCTACCGAAGCGCTGCCGGCGCGGTCGAGGCGGTGATCTTCCGGCGCCCGCTGGACACCTTCCGTGCCGAAACATGGCGCTGGGTCGATGGCCGGGTGGTCAAACTGGACCTGCCTGAGCGGGTCGGGATCAACGGGACCATGGGCGAGCGGCTGGTGTTCTCGCTCGACGAGGACTGGCACGTCCGCGGGGGCACCCTGCCGGCGGGGGCCATGGTCGTCGCCGGCCTCGACGGGCTTTCAGAGGCCGGGACGGGCACCGCCGCCGTGGTTTTCGCCCCGGGCGAGCGGCAGTCGATCGACAGCGTGCGGGTCATGTCCGACAGCATCCTGGCCGTTGTCTCGGACAATGTCGTTGGGACGCTGAAGCGTTTCGATCCGGCCTCCGGCGGATGGCGTGCGACAGACATCGCCGTGCCTGCCAATAGCGCCGTGGGTCTGGGCGACAGTTCGAAGTCGCGGGGCGAGGTCTTCCTCTCGACCCAGGGCTTCCTGACGCCTCCAACCCTCAGCGTGGCGGACGTCGGTGCGGCGACCATCACTGAACTGCGATCCGCGCCGGCCAAATTCGACGCCTCCACCCATGTCACCGAACAGTTCGAGGCGCGGTCCTCGGACGGGACCATGATCCCCTATTTCGTCACCCGTCCGCGCGACATGGCGATGGACGGCTCAGCCCCGACCATCCTGTTCGGCTACGGCGGCTTCCAGGTCAGTTTCCCGCCCGCCTACAAGCCCGAGATGGGCAAGCTGTGGCTCGAGAACGGCGGCGTCTTCGTCCAGGCCAACATCCGCGGCGGCGGCGAGTTCGGGCCGCAATGGCACCAGTCGGTGCTCAACGAAAACCGCCAACTGGCCTTCGACGATTTCGCGGCGGTGGCGGCTGACCTGCACCGGCGCGGGATCAGTTCGCCGCGCCGCACCGGCATCTATGGTCGTTCGAACGGGGGCGTGCTGACCTCGGTGACGATGACCCAGCATCCGGAGCTGATCAATGCGGCGGTGATCGAGAGCCCGCTGATCGACATGCTGCGCTATCACGAACTGCCCGCCGGGGCCTCGTGGATCGGCGAGTACGGCGACCCGCGCATACCGGAAGAGGCCGCCTGGATCGCGCGATATTCGGCCTATCAGCAACTTCGTCCGGACGCGGAATATCCTCGTGTCTATATCACGACCAATACCCGCGACGACCGGGTCCACCCCGGACACTCGCGGAAATTCGCGGCGCGGCTGGGCGAGATGGGCCACGACCACCTCTATTTCGAGGATACGGCGGGCGGTCACTCCAACGACGCCGACCCGGTCGCCAACGCGCGGCGCTGGGCGAGGCATTATGTGTATCTTGCGCAGCAGCTGATGGATTGAACGCCGCTCTCCGTTGCTATCGTCATTCCGGGCGGAGCGCAGCGTAGACCCGGAACCCAGCGGCGCGCGCGAGCGCGAAACTGTCGGGAGCACAGGCAGCGAGCAGCGACTCGCCGCCGCCGCCGCGGTTGTTTCGCCGCCGTCGCGGCGCCGCTGGGTCCCGGCCTTCGCCGGGATGACGAAAGCGGGGCTCAGGCCGGCTCGACGACCTTCGCCTTCTTCGGCTTGGCGGGTTTTTCGGCCTTGGGCGCCTTGACCGGCTTTTCGGCCTTCGCCGGTTTGGCCGCCTTCTTCGCCAGCTTCTTCGCCTCGCGCGCAGCCTTTTTGGCGGCGCGGGCCTCGGCCTTGGCCTTGTCGGGCGCCGCGTCGGCCTCGCCGGCCAGTTCGGACAGCAGGCCCAGGAAGCCGTCACGCTTGCCCTTGGGCAGCAGGGCCATGATGCGTTTGTCGGCGGCCTCGACCTTCGGGCGGGCCGCGTCCAGTGCGGCCTGACCCGCGGCGGACAGGCTGACGGCCTTGGCGCGGGCGTCGATGCTCGACTTCTCGCGGTCCAGCAGGCCCTTGGTCGTCATGCGCGAGACCAGGTCGGCCAGGGTCGAGCGGTCGATACCGGTGGCCCGGACGAGATCGGTCTGGGTCAGGCCGGATCTCTGCGACACGGCCTCAAGCACGGCGAACTGGCGCTGGGTCAGGCCGTCGGGGCCGGTTTCCTCGGAATAGATGTCGAGCGCCAGCTGCAGCACACGGTGCATCAGGTGGCTGGGCGAGGCGGCAAGGCCGCCGCTGCGCTTCAACTTGTTCCCGGACTTGACCATGAACCGTATCCCTTCGGCCTCGATGGGCCATGCGTAGCAGCGGTGCTTTACGGTTTGACGACGGACGCTCCGTCGGCGGTCCAGATATTTCAGGGCGCGGTGTCAGGCTTCGCCGGCGCCATCGCATCAACCGGCGCATCGGTCGAGGTCAGGTTGCGCATGATCAGCGGGATCTGCGACAGGCCGAAGGCTGAGGATGCAATCCACAGCACGCCCCGGAAGCTGACCCAGACATCGGCGGGATCAACGTCCCCGCGGCCTATCTGCCCGGCCACCCAGCCGACCAGGGCCTCGCTGCGGATCAGTTCGTTGGTGATGGCAACGGCCAGAAAATAGATGCCATAGCGCAGGGTCAGCGTCCGCCACGCCCGGTCGTTGATCGGGATCACCGTGCCCAGCAGGGCTTTCAGCGGCTGTTTGTTGAGCATCACGCCGCCGATCAGGGCGACTGCGAGCGACAGGTTCAGCGCCGTCACCTTGACCTTCACCCACAGGCCGTCGCCGGTCAGAACGGTCAGAAGACCGAAGACAAGGGCGAAGCCGCCGACCAGCAGCGGCATCAGGGCCAGACGCTTCTCGACGATCAGGCCGACCGCCACACCCACGGCGGACCCTGCGACCAGGAACCAGGTCGCCTGGACCAGGGCCTCATCGCCGGTCATGCCGCGCAGGCGCATCACCAGAAAGGCGAGACCGAAGGCCAGCAGGCCGCCGAAATCGACGAGCTGACGCAGGCGGGAGTCGGTCTTCGGGGCCGGTTCGGCGGCGGCGGCGTCACTCATGCGTCAATCCTCAAGCCCGACCAGCAACCTTGAAAAGGCTCGCGCGTCGAAGGGTTGCAGGTCCTCGATGCCTTCGCCCACGCCGATCAGCTTGATCGGGGCGTCCGAGGCCTGGGCCACGGGCACCAGCACCCCGCCGCGCGCCGTGCCGTCCAGCTTGGTCATGACCAGTCCGGAGACATAGGCGGTGCGACCGAAGATCTGTTCCTGCGCCAGGGCGTTGCGGCCGACGGTGGCGTCCAGCACCAGCAGGGTCTCGTGCGGGGCCTCGGGATCGATCTTTTTCAGCACACGCACGATCTTGAGCAGTTCGTCCATCAGGGCGGACTTGTTCTGCAGCCGCCCGGCGGTGTCGATCAGGACGACGTCGTAGCCCTCGACCTTCGCCTTCGTATAGGCGTCAAAGGCCAAGCCGGCGGGGTCGGCGCCGTCGCGGCGGCTCTCGAATGAGGCCCCGGCGCGCTCGGCCCAGACCTTCAGCTGTTCGCGGGCGGCGGCGCGGAAGGTGTCGCAGGCGACGATCATCACCCTGGCGCCCTGTCCGGTCAGGTCGGCGGCGATCTTGCCCAGGGTCGTGGTCTTGCCCGAGCCGTTGACCCCGACGAACAGGGTGACGAAGGGGCGGGCGCCGTTCAGCGGCTCGTAGCGGGCCTCGTGACTGATCAGTTCGGCGGTCACGGCCTCGGCCAGCGCCTCCTTGACCTCGCGCTCATTGGCGCCGGCGCCGAAGCGCAGCTCGCGGAAGCGGGCCACGATCCGGTCGGTGGCGGCGGGCCCCAGGTCGCTCTCCAGCAGATGCTCTTCCAGCCCCTCGAGCGCGGCCTCGGACAGCGGTTCCTTGATGAAGGTCGCGACGACCTGTTCGGTCATCTGTTTCGAGGAGCGGGAGAGGCCCTCGGTCAGGCGCGAGAGCCAGCCCTTTTTCGGCGCGTCGTTCATGCAGCGGGCTTAGCGGGTTCGTTCGGCAAAATCACGCGGTCCGTAAGAGTCTTGCATCTATTCAACCCGCTCATCCCCGCGAAAGCGGGGACCCAGTGCTTTGGCCGGGCGGTTTTGCCCTGTATGAGCATAAACGGCGGTCCAATCCGCCGGCGTCAAGCTGGACAGTACTGGGTCCCCGCTTTCGCGGGGATGAGCGGAAATCTTTATGCCCAAGACCCACCCGTTCCATTCGCCCCGCACCCACGGCTTCGTCCGCGTGGCCGCCGCGACGCCGGTGGTCCATACCGCTGACCCGGCTGCGAACGCCGCCGAGCACATCGCCCTGATCCAACAGGCCGGCGCGCAGGGCGTGGATCTGATGGTCTTCCCCGAGCTGTCGCTGAGCGGCTACGCCATCGACGACCTGCTGATGCAGGACGCGCTGCTGGATCGGGTTGAAGCCTGCATCAAGCCTCTGGCCCTGGCGGCGCATGAGGCCGGGGTGATCGCCGTGGTCGGGGCGCCGATCCGGCAGGGAGACGCCCTGTACAACTGCGCCCTCGTCCTGGCCGGGGGCCGGGCACAGGGGGTGATCCCCAAGAGCTTCCTGCCCAACTATCGCGAATACTATGAAAAGCGCTGGTTCGCGCCGGGCCGGGAGGCGCGCGGCGGCCTGCGGATCGGCGACGACTGGGCGTCGTGGTTCGGGACCAATTTCGTCATCGAGGTCGCCGGGCGGCCCGGCTTCGTCTTCGGGGTCGAGATCTGCGAGGACTACTGGGCGCCGCTGCCGCCCTCGACGCGGCTGGCCCTGGCCGGCGCGCGCATCCTGCTGAACCTGTCGGCCTCGAATGTGCTGATCGGCAAGGCCGATGACCGCAGCCTGCTGTGCGCCAGCCAGTCGGCGCGCGCCATGGCGGCCTATGTCTTCACCGCCTCGGGCTGGGGCGAATCGACGACTGATCTCGCCTGGGACGGGCAGGCGACAATCCACGAACTGGGCGCCTGTATCGCGTCCGGCCCGCGCTTCTCGATGGAGGCGCATCTGACCATCGCCGATATCGACGTCGAACGGATCGGCCTGGACCGTCTGCGCACCGGCACCTTCGCCGACTGTGCCCGTGACGAGGCCCGGCGGGCGGGCGAGGACGACCATATCGGACGGCTGCTGATCGTCGAGGAGGACGCGCCCACGGGTCCGCATGGCGACCTCCTCCGCCCCCTCGACCGCTTCCCCTTCGTGCCCGACGACCCGGCCCGGCTGGATCAGGACTGCTACGAGGCCTTCAACATCCAGGTGCAGGGATTGATGCGCCGGATGAAGGCGACCCATGGCGACAAGGTCGTCATCGGCGTCTCGGGCGGGCTGGATTCGACCCAGGCCCTGCTGGTCGCCTGCCGCGCCTTCGACCGGCTGGGCCTGCCGAGGACCGGGATTCTCGCATACACCCTGCCCGGCTTCGCCACCTCGGAGGGGACGAAGGCCAACGCCTGGGCCCTGATGAAGGCGCTGGGCGTCACGGGCGCCGAGATCGACATCCGCCCGACCGCGCAGACCATGCTGGAGGCTATCGGCCACCCGTTCGCCAAGGGCGAACCGGTTCACGACATCACCTTCGAGAATGTGCAGGCCGGTCTGAGGACGGACTATCTGTTCCGCCTGGCCAACCAGCACGACGCCTTCGTGCTCGGCACCGGCGACCTGTCGGAGCTGGCGCTGGGCTGGTGCACCTATGGCGTCGGCGACCATATGAGCCACTACAACGTCAACGGCGGGGTGGCGAAGACCCTGATCCGGCATCTGATCCGCTGGGTGGCGATGAAGGAGCATACGGGTGGGGCGGCGGACACCCTGCAGGCCATTCTGGACACGGAGATTTCGCCCGAGCTGGTCCCCGCCGGCGCGGACGGCAGGCTGCAGTCCACCGAGGCGACCGTCGGCCCCTATGCGCTGAACGACTTCTTCCTGTTCTACACCACCCGCTTCGGCCTCAAGCCGTCGAAGGTGGCCTATCTGGCCCATCAGGCCTGGAAAGACGCGGCGACCGGCCACTGGCCGACGGCCACGCCGGACGACGAGCGGGTCGAATACGACCTCGCCACGATCAAACACTGGCTGCGGAAATTCCTCTTCCGCTTCTTCCAGACGTCGCAGTTCAAGCGGTCAGCCCTGCCGAACGGGCCGAAGGTGGTCACCGGCGGCTCGTTGAGCCCGCGTGGTGACTGGCGCGCGCCGTCTGACGCAACGGCGCGGGTGTGGCTGGATGAGCTGGAAGCCAACGTCCCGGACTGAGAAAGAGTGGATAGTGGTTAGTGATTAGTGGTTGGCCGCCGACTGCGCAGCACGACGGCCGGCGTCGCCCTTCCGCCAGCAGCGAAGCGGCAATCCCTGACCACTAGTCACTAATCACTAATCACTCCGCTCAAGGCAGCTCGCTCAGGAACGGAAAGATCGCCGCCTTGGCCTCGGGCTCGTCGAGCATGGGGGCGTGGCCGACGCCGGGGACCTCGACGAAATCCATCTTCGGCGCGCGCTTGCGCATCTTCGCCGCGATCTCGGGGCTGAGCAGGTCGGAGGTCTCGCCGCGCACCAGCAGGGTCGGCCGGCCCTTGGCCAGGCGGGTGAAGAAGGGCCACAGATTGGGGACCAGGGCCTTGGCTCCCGCCGCCCGGATCGGGACCATGATGTCGGGGTCGTAGTCCGGGATCGGCGTGCCCTCGGTGCCCATGCGGAAGGTGCGGCGGGCGAAGGCGTCCCAGTCTTCGTCTGAAAGGTGTGGCAGGGCGACCCCGTTGAGCTTGCGCGCATAGGCCGCCGCGTCCGCCCAATTGTTGATCTCGACCGGCTGTCCGGCATAGGCGGCGATGCGGGTCAGGCCCTCCTTCGCTACTTCGGGGCCGACGTCATTGATGATGGCGGCGGCGATGACCTTCGACCGGATGGCGGCCAGCGCCATGGTGATCAGCCCGCCCATGGAGGTGCCGAGAAAGACCGCCCGCTCGATTCCGAGGTCGCGCATCAGGGCCAGCACGTCCTGGGCATAGGTCACGGGCTGATAGGTCATCGGGTCGCGGGCGCGGTCCGACTGGCCCCGCCCGCGGATGTCCACGGCCAGCACCCGCCGGCCGCTCTGGGCGATCAGCGGGGCGATGGCGTCGAAATCGGCCGAGTTACGGGTCAGGCCGTGGATGGCGATGACCGGCAGTTTCGCCGTGCCGGACGCCGCGGCATAGTCGCGGGCGTAGAGGCTCAGCCCATCCGCACTGGACCAGCGGCGCTCGGCGAAGGTCTGGGTCATGACGGGCTCCAAAAAGGCTGTCGGCGCAGCCTATTTCATGGGTGAGGGAATTCCCACCCGACGCGAACTGACAGCCGGCGTCAGCGCTTCAATGACCGAGCAGTTCCCGCACGAATTCCCACAGGTCGCCGCCCTCGAAGCGGAAGCCCGGAACGCCGGCGCGGCGCGCGGCCTCCATGTCCGACGGCTGGTCGCCGATCATGAAGCTCTTCGCCGGATCGATATTGTGATCCGCGATGGCCCGCAGGATCATGCCGGGGTTGGGTTTGCGGTCCGGATGGTCGGGATGGATCCAGGCCTCGACCCGGCCCTCGCTGTGGAAGGGACAGGCGTAGACGGCGCCGATCACGCCCCCCTTGGCCGCCAGCTTGCGGACGACCAGGGTGTTGAAGGCCTTCATCTGGTCTTCAGTGAACAGGCCGCGCGCGACGCCCGACTGGTTGGTCACGATGACGCACAGATAGCCGAGCTGATTCAGGTGCCGCACAGCCTCCGCCGCGCCGGGCATAAGGCGGAGATGCTCTTCCAGATGGGGATAGCCGGTGTCCTCGATCAGCACGCCGTCGCGATCGAGGAAGACGGCGGGGACGCCAGAATTCATGATTTCCGGGCATACGGCGCCGTACACGGTCGTTGCAACCCGTCACGCGAAGTGACGGCGCGGGATTTGGCGGGACAGCGGACGATTTGGTAGGAGGGCGCAACCACCATGGCGCTGACGCCAGCCTGCCGCGCGCCCGGAGACCATCCTGACATGAGCATCGCCTTTATCGACCTGCAGGCCCAGCGCCTTCGTCTCAACGGCCGGATCGAGGCCGCCGTGCAGGAAGCCGTCGTCGGCGGCGCCTGGGTCATGGGCCCGCAGGTGCGACAGTTCGAGGCCGACCTCGCCGCCTTCGGCAAGGCGAAACACGCGCTCGGTTGCGCCAATGGCACCGACGCCCTGATCCTGCCGCTGATCGCCTGGGGCATCCGCACCGGCGATGCGGTCTTCTGTCCCAGCTTCACCTTCACGGCCACGGCGGAGGTCGTGCCCTGGCTGGGGGCCACGCCGGTCTTTGTGGATGTGGACCCGCGGACCTTCAACATGGACCCGGTCCAGCTGGAGGCGGCGATCGAGGCGACCCTGAAGGAGGGTCGGCTCAAGCCCCGCGTGGTCATCGCCGTCGACCTGTTCGGCCAGCCCGCTGACTATCCGGCCATCAAGGCCATCTGTGACCGTTATGGTCTCAAGCTGATCGCCGATTCGGCCCAGGGTTTCGGCTGCACCCTGAACGGCCACCATCCCATCAAATGGGCCGACATCACCACCACCAGCTTCTTCCCGGCCAAGCCGCTGGGTTGCTACGGCGACGGCGGCGCGGTGCTCACGGACGATGACGATCTCGCCCAGGAAATGGACTCGCTGCGGGTCCACGGAAAGGTCGTCGCCAAGGACATGAAGCCTGGCGAGACCTTCGCCCACGACCCCAAATATCTGGCCATGCGGATCGGCATGAACAGCCGTCTGGACACTATCCAGGCCGCCGTCCTGATCGAGAAGCTGAAGGTCTTCGCCCAGGAGATCGAGTGGCGCAACCGCGCGGCGGACCGCTACGCGGCAGGCCTCGCGCCTCACGTCGCCAGTGTGCCCGCCGTGATCGAAGGCGGGGTCTCGATCTGGGCCCAGTATACGATTGAACACGAGAACCGCGACGGCCTGGCAGCGCATCTGAAGGACCAGGGCGTACCCACGGCGGTCTACTATCCCGTGCCCATGCATCTGCAGCCCGCCTATGCGCGGTTCTCCAAGGGGCCTGGCAGCCTGCCGGTCACCGAGCGGCTGATGCAGCGGGTCATCAGCCTGCCGATGCATTCGGATCTCGACGAGGCGACCCAGGACCGGATCATCGCCGCGGTCGCCAGCTTCCGCTAAGGACCGCGCATGACCCAGCACCTCCCCCCGCTCAAGGTCGGCGTCGCCGGCGTCGGCGTCATGGGCCGCAACCATGCGCGCGTCCTGTCCGACATCCGCGACTTCGACCTGACCGCCGTCTTTGACCCGGAAGCCGCCACGGCCGAGGGGGTCGCCGGCCTGTATGACGCAAGGGCCTTCACCGTCGCCGCTGACTTCGTCGCCGCCGGTCTGGACGCCGCCGTGGTCGCCACGCCGAACCGGCATCATGCCGAACTGGGCGTCGCCCTGCTTGAGGCCGGGGTCCATGTGCTGGTCGAAAAGCCGATCGCCGCCACCGTCGCCGACGCCCAGCGGATGATCGATGCGGCAAAAGCCAATAGCCGCGTGCTGATGGTCGGCCAGGTCGAGCGGTTCAATCCGGCGGTCGAGGCGGTCAAGCGCGCCATCGACGGGGACGACGTCATCTCGATCCAGATCACCCGCGTCGGTCCCTTCCCGCCGCGCATGGGCGAGGTCGGGGTGGTCATCGATCTGGCGGTGCACGACATCGACATCATCCGCCACCTGACGGAGTCCGAGATCGTCGAGGTCCAGCCGCAACTGGCCCGCACCAAGGCAGAGCGCGAGGACACCGCCCTGCTCCAGTTCCGTCTTGCCAACGGAACCATCGCCCACATCACCACCAACTGGGTCACGCCCTACAAGGTCCGCACCCTGCAGGTCGCGACCATGAACCGGTTCGTGGTCGCCGATCTGATCACCCGTCAAGTCACGGAGTATTTCGGCCAGCAGGCTGACGGCTCCTACCAGACCCGCGCCGTCAACAGTTGGCCCGCCGAGCCGCTGAAGAAGGAGCTGGAGGCCTTCGCGCACGCGATCCGCACGGGCGAACCGCCGGCGGTCACGGGCGAGGACGGGCTGCGGAACCTCGAGGTGGCGTTGAGGTGTCTGGGGGAGGGCTAGCCGCCTACCACCTGCATCCCCAGCCACTCTGCGATCAACGCCGGCTTGTCCGCGCCCTCGATCTCGACCGTGACCTCGTGCTTCAGCAGCCAGCGGGTGCCGCCCCCCATTGGGCCCTTGTCCTCGGCGGACAGCAGTTTGAACCGTCCCCGGACGTTGGACCCTGCCGGCACCGGGGCGAGGAAGCGGAGCTTGTCGAAGCCGTAGTTGACGCCCATCACCACGCCTTCCAGCGGCGGGACGGCGTCATAGGTCATGGCCGACAGCAGGCTCAGCGTCAGGAATCCGTGGGCGATGGTCCCGCCGAACGGGGTCTGGGCCGCTGCGACCGGGTCGATGTGGATGAACTGGCGGTCCTCCGTGATCTCGGCGAAGGCGTCGATGCGGGCCTGGTCGACGGTGATCCAGCGGCTGACGCCGATCTCCTGACCGATCAGGCCCGGCAGGTCGGCGACGGGGGTGGGGGTTCCCTTGCGTTCGGTGCGGCTCATGCGGTCGGTTCCTTCAGGGGATGGGCGTGAAACGGTCTTCGATGATGGCGGCGAACAGGGCCGGGTCGACATTGCCGCCCGACAGGATGACGGCGGTGGTGCGGTCGCGCGTCTCGATCTTGCCGGCCAGAACGGCGGCCAGCGACACGGCGCCGCCCGGCTCGACCACCTGTTTCAGCACCCGGAAGGCGTAGCGCACCGCCTCGGCCACCTCGGCGTCCGAGACGGTCTCGACCCGGTCGACGCGCTGGTTGATGGGGAAGGTCAGCTCGCCGGGACGATCGGTCATCAGGGCGTCGCAGATGGTGCCCGGCGCGGGCGCATGGGTCAGCCGCTCGTTGGCGGCGATCGACCGCTGCATGTCGTTGTAGTGGTGCGGTTCGACGGCGATCACCGGGCTGTCCGGCGACAGGGCCTCCATCGCCAGATTGATCCCGGCGATCAGGCCGCCGCCGGAGGCGCCGCAGACCAGCTGGTCGATCAGGCCGTCGGCCTGTTCCATGATCTCCAGCCCGATGGTGCCCTGTCCTTCGATGACGAAGGGATCGTCGAACGGGCGGACGAGGACGGAGCCTTTGGAAGCCGCGATCTCCTCGCCGATGGCCTCGCGGCTCTCGGTGTAGCGGTCATACATCCTGACCTCGCCGCCGAAGCCGATGACGCCCTCGACCTTCACCTTCGGACTGTCGGCGGGCATGACGATGATGGCCTCGATGCCCAGGATCTGCGCCGCCGCCGCCACGGCCTGGGCGTGGTTGCCGGAGGAATAGGCGACGACGCCGCGCGCCTTCTCCGCGTCGGTCAGCCGGCTGATCCGGTTCCAGGCCCCGCGGAATTTGAAGGCCCCGGCGCGCTGGAGGTTTTCGGCCTTCAGCAGGATGCGGCCCCCGGTCAGCGCATTCAGCGCGGGGCTCTCGATCAGCGGCGTGCGCACGGCCTGGCCGGCGATCTGGCGGGCGGCGTCCCGGACGCCGGCGAAGGAGGCGGTGTGCATGGGATATCCATACCGCGTGATTTCCTCCCGGCGAAGCCGGCTTTGAAGGCCGGAAGGTTCATCACAACGAACACAACGAAGAATCCACAAAGGGCACGACGGGGCCTGCGCCTGACTCCCCTCCCGTTGTGACCCGTTGTGTTCGTTGTGATGAACCTCCTCTCGCGGGTCCGGCTCAAGGATTGCGGCTTCGCCGCGATGACCGGTTGAGTCTCCGGGCCGCCGCTCTAACCTGCCGGGATGAAGTCCCTCATCCTCGCCATCGACCAGGGCACGACCTCGACCCGGGCCATCGCCTTCGAGGCCGCGCCGGAGGGCGGGCTGCGGCCGGTCGCCGTCAGCCAGATCGAACTGGAGCAGCATTTCCCGCATCCAGGCTGGGTCGAGCACGACGCCGCCGAGATATGGACCGCGACCCTGCAGACCTGCCGCGAGGTGATCCGCAAGGCCGGCGGGGTCGGCCGGTTCGCGGCCATCGGCATCACCAACCAGCGCGAGACCTCTGTGCTCTGGGACGCCGCGACGGGCGAACCGCTGCATCGCGCCATTGTCTGGCAGGACCGGCGCACGGCGGACGTGACCGGCAAACTGGCCGCCGCCGGCCATGAGCCCATGGTTCAGGCGGCGACCGGCCTGATCCTCGACCCCTATTTCTCGGCCTCGAAATTCGCCTGGCTGCTGGACGCCGTGCCGGGCGCCCGGGATCGCGCGGCGAAGGGCGAGGTGAGGGTCGGCACGATCGAATGCTGGTTGATCTGGAAGCTGACGGGCGGCGCGAGCCACGTCACCGACGCCACCAACGCCAGCCGCACCTCGCTGATGGACCTGTCGACGCGCCAGTGGCGGCCCGAGCTCGCAGACCTGTTCAACGTCCCCATGGCGGTCCTGCCGGAGATTCGCGGCTGCGCCGATCCCCTTGGTGACTGCGACGCGACCCTGTTCGGCGCGGCCCTGCCCATCCATGGCGCGGCGGGTGACCAGCAGGCGGCGCTGGTCGGTCATGGCGCGCTCAAGGCCGGGGACGCCAAGATCACCTATGGCACCGGCGCCTTCCTCGTCGCCAATGTCGGGGCGGAAGCCGTCGGCTCGACCAGCCGTCTGCTGGGCACCATGGGCTATGCGGTCGGCGAGGACGTCGCATACGCCCTTGAGGGCTCCATCTTCTCGGCCGGTTCGGCGATCCAGTGGTTGCGCGACGGGCTGAAGGTCATCAGCGAGTCACGCCAATCCGAGGCCATGGCCCAGGGGCTGAAGGACAACGGCGGCGTCTATCTGGTCCCCGGCTTCACCGGCCTCGGCGCGCCCTGGTGGGAGCCGGAGGCGCGGGGAACCATCGTCGGCCTGACCCGCGACAGCGGCCCGGCCCAGATGGTGCGAGCGGCGCTGGAATCGCTGGCCTACCAGACCCGCGACCTGCTCGACGCGCTGGAAAAGGACGGGGCGCCGAAGCTGAAGGTGTTGAAAGTCGACGGTGGGGTCACCGCCAACGCTTTCGCCATGCAGTTCGTCGCCGACATCTGCGACGTCGTGGTTGAACGCCCGGCGTTCCAGGAAATGACGGCGCTGGGCGCGGCCAAGCTGGCGGCGCTGGGCGTCGGCCTGATCGATGATCTGGAGGACCATCCGGTCGAGGCCCCGGCGCGCTGGACGCCCCGGATGGCACCGGAAGAGCGCGAGCGGTTGTTGAAGGGCTGGCGCGGCGCGGTCCGCGCGGCCATCATCGCCGCCCACCCGGAAGACGCATGACCCAACCCACCGAAGACGCGCAAATTGCCGATGCCCAGGCGACCTTCTCCGGGACGCGGGAGGTCGATCCCCGCTATGCGCTCGATGAGGCGGCGCTGGATCGCTGGCTCGCGGCGAGTGTCGAGGGTTATGCAGGGCCGCTGAGCGTGCGCCAGTTCAAGGGGGGGCAGTCGAACCCGACCTATGAACTCGTCACGCCCGGCCACGCCTATGTCCTGCGCCGCAAGCCGCCGGGGACCCTGCTGCCCAGCGCCCATGCGGTCGATCGTGAGTTCACCGTAATCTCGGCCCTGCACAAGCAAGGTTATCCGGTCGCCCGGCCCTACGCCCTGTGCACGGACGACAGCGTCATCGGCTCGATGTTCTATGTCATGGACAAGGTCGAGGGCCGGGTGCTGTGGGACCTGAAACTGCCGGGCATGGAGCCCGCCCAGCGCCGCGCCATCTATGACAGCCAGGTCGATACGCTTGCCGCCCTGCACGCCTTCGAGCCCGCCACCATCGGACTGTCCGACTACGGACGGCCCGGCAACTATTTCGAGCGGCAGGTCGGGCGCTGGACCAAACAGTATCGCGCCTCGGAGATCGATCCGATTCCGGCGATGGACCGACTGATCGAGTTCCTGCCAGTCACCCTGCCGCCGGACGGACCGACGCGGATCGTCCATGGGGACTTCCGCCTCGACAACCTGATCCTCGCCCACGACGGGCCGCAGGTCCGCGCCGTGCTGGACTGGGAGCTGTCGACGCTTGGTGATCCGATGGCGGACTTTTCCTATCTGCTCATCGCCTGGGTCATTCCGGCGACGGCGCGGAACGGTCTTGCCGGAGCCGATATCGAGGCGCTCGGCATTCCGTCAGTGGCCGAGACGGTCGAGCGCTATGCGAAGCTGACGGGGACCGCGCCGGCCAATCTGGACTGGCTGTTCGCCTACAACCTGTTCCGGCTCGCGGCCATCTGTCAGGGCATAGCCGGGCGCGTCCGGGACGGGACGGCGGCTTCGGCCCACGCCCGCACCATGGCGGCCCAGGTGCCGATGCTGGCGGCGGGCGCGCTGAGTTTCGCGGAGAAGGCGGGGGCCTGAGGAGGGTATTGGGGATTAGGGATTAGGGATTAGGAGGGCTTGGGGCTTGGGGGGCTTGTCCGGCCGTCGATCCGTTCGGCCCCGCTGCGACCTAGTCCCTAATCCCTAATCCCCAATACCCTCTCTCACCCCGGCTCGCCGACCAGCGTGAAGGCCGCCCAATAGGCCGGATGCGCCCAGCGGCGTTCGGCGCGGACGGCGCGGATGCCGGCCTGGAGCGCCCGGGCGCGGACGCCGGGATCCCCGGCGCGGTTGTCGTCGAGATCGGCGAAGGTCGAGGTGATCAGGGTCGTCGTCGCGGCGTCGGACACCTCCCAGTGCGACACCATCACCGACCGGGCCCCGGCGTAGAAGAAGGCGCGCGCGAGACCCGACAGTCCCTCGCCGCCGGGCCGCCCGTCGGAGGCGGCGGTGTTGCAGGCCGACAGGACCACGAACTCGGCATTGAGCCGCAGCTGGGCCGCCTCGGAGGCGCTCAGATAGCCGTCGTCGGCCTCGGTGGCCTGATCGGGCGGGGTCATGACCAGTCCGGGCTCGGCGGCGGCGGAGCCGGCCATCAGGCCGTGGGTCGAGAAGACCACGAACCGCGCGCGCGACAGGGCGTCGGCGTCGACGGCGCGCACCGCATGCTCGGTCGCCTCGAGACCGATCCGGACGAGGGCTTCAGGATAGCGGGTCTTCAGCGTCTCCAGTTCCAGCTTCGAACCGGGCAGGGCGGGCAGGGCGCGCAGCTTGCCGACATCGGCCAGCCGGCCTTCGCCCATGACATCGTCCGCCGCCGGCGAGCCGCGCGTGGCGTTCACAGGTTCGCCGGTCAGCAGCGGGGCCCCGAAGGCGGCGAGGTGCAGGCGGGCGCCGCCGGCGTCGGCCCGGCGCGCCACGGCCCCGCGACGGGGCGGACAGCCGGGGCTGCGCAGCGCGGGGTCGGCGACCAGATGACAGCGCAGGGCCTCAAGGCTCGACACCGACGGCAGGGTGGCGAGGGCGTAACGGTCGATCAGCCATGGTGTCGCTGCCAGGGCTTCGGGCGCGGCATCGGAGCCGGACGGCGCGCCGGTCGTCAGCACCGACAGGGGCAGGGAGGTCAGGGCGCCGGTGACGACCGAGATCAGGGTGGTCTTGCCTTCAAAGGCGCTTTCGACCGGCTCTACGAGCTCCGTGTACAGACGATGCGCCGTGGAGCGATCAAAGGGTGTCGCCTGCGGCCCCGCGAACAGGAGCGGATCGACGTCCTGCCCGCCGCGCACGGCGCCGGCGCTGGTCAGGGAGGCGCGCAGCCGGTTCACCGCCTCGGTCATGGCCGCGTCGCCGAGGGTCTCCGCCCGGGCCCATTCGACCCGCTCACGCGAAACGCCCCAGACATAGGTCGCCTCGGGATTGACCAGCACCAGCAGCAGGCCCTCGTCGGGGCCGAGCAGGGCCTGGGTCTCGGCGATCGACAGGGCGCGCGGGCTGGTCAGTTCGGAATAGGCGGGGAAGCGGGCGTCGATGTCGGCGTCCACGGTCCGCAGTCGTTCGACGGTCGCCTCCCACGCGGTCCGGCTCCGCGCGCGTTCGGCCAGGGCGGCGGCGTCTTCCGAGGCGTAGAGCCGCTCCAGTTCGCGCTCCAGCCGATCGCGGCGCTCGATCAGGGTCTCGCGCTCTTCCGCCAGCCGGCCGAGGGCGTCGTCGCCCTGGGCGAACCGGGCCGAAACACGCGCCAGGGCGTCGGCGGCGTCGGAGGCGATGGCCCATTGCGCGGCCTCATACGCCTCGGCGCGCAGGGCGGCGGGCGACTCCTGACGCGCGGGAGCGGGGCCGGCGCCGAGGACGGCGGCGATTGCGGCGACCGAAGCCAGATACCTTGCGAGTCTGGCAGCGATCATCCGGCAGGGCCTCAGTTGCTCAGGACCTGGACCTTGGTCCAGACGTCGCCGCGGTTGACGATGTCGATCTGCATCTGGCCGCCGGCGCGCGGCGAGACGGTGCAGACCGGATAGTGGTCACCGAAGCCGTCGCGGCAGACCACGGCGCCGCGGGCGTCGCGCACGACCAGGTCGATATTGGTGTCGCCGTCGCCGATGGCCGCGACGCGCAGGATTTCACCGCCGCGCGCCTCAACGTCGAAGGCCCAGCGCTCGCGGGCCTGCAGCGATTTCACGGTCAGGACCGGACCGGCCCCGAAGGTTGAGGAGCGCACGCCCCGGGTCAGGGGGTCGCGCAGCCGGTCGATGGCGTCGACGACGCCGGGATTGTCACCGGCCATGGCCGCGGCCTCGTCCAGCAGGCTGGCGGCGGTCAGGAAGGGGGCCTCGTCTCCGGCCTGGCGAACAGGCACCTCGGCCAGCAGACGCGCGGCCATGATCAGGGCCCCTGCGTCATTGCGGTCGCGGCCCCAGGCGGCCAGTTCGGCGGCGGTGAGGACCTGGGTGACGCCGCGCGCGGCCGGCGTATTGGCAAGGTCGTCCTGCCCGGCCGCCGCCATGGCGGCGCAGCCGAAAAGCAGGCTGATCGCCAGGCCCGCGCCGATCCATGTCCGTCCGCCGATACGCATCACCGTTCCCGCTCGCTGTCCGGCCCATGGACTGCGGGCCGATCATGCACTTTCCGGAGCTTTGGGAGAACGGGGATACTGACGGAAACTGACACGACGCCGCCGATGTCTCAGTGCGGAGCCAGGACGGCGCCGTTCAGGATGCGCCGGTCATCCTTCGCCTGAACCAGGACGGCGACGGCCAGCCCTGGTTCCAGCGCGGCGGGCAGGGCGTAGAGGGCGGGACGGCCGGTCCATTCGCCGAGCGTCCGCACCGAGCGCACCACGTTCATGTGCCGCACCGTGCGCCCGCGGTTGTCGCCCCGCGCGATCTCGACCTCCTGCGGCCCGGGCGTGAAGGTCACGGCCACCACCTCGGCGCCCCCGGCCGGCGCGCGGCCCGAGCCGACCCCGACGCGGTCGCCGCCCTCGCGGAATTCGATCTCGGGCGGAAAGACGCGGCGCGCGGCCTCCTCGTCGATGGCGCTCTGCAGGGCCGGCGTCTGGGCGCCGACGACCTGACGGCGGCCGTCGATCACCACCTGGGGGGTCGAGACGTCCCGCAGCCGCAGGGGTTTGCGATAGGCGCGCTGGCGCTGGGCGAACTCCGGCCGGGCGAAGGTGTCCTCCCAGCCCAGATAGTCCCAGTAGTCGACGGCGTAGGTCAGGGCGATCACGCCGGGCTCTGTCGCGACGGACTCGAACCGGGCGTTGGCCTCGGGACAGCCGGCGCAGCCCTGGGCGGTGAACAGTTCGATGACCACGGGCTCAGGCGGGGCTTCCCGGGCGGCACGGGCCGACGACGGCTGGGCCACAGACCCCGCCGCGACAAGAGCGGCCGTGAGAGCCGCAACAGGGATGATCCAGCCCCTCGTCCGCATGGCGCAAAGGTTAATCACGGCAGGCGAAAACGCGCCGCTCATTTTCGCGTGAAGGCCGAACGAGGCGGTGGATGGCTAGACGCGGATGTCCAGCAGGGCGCCGGGGCGCGGGGGCCGCTCTTCGTCAGCCGCCGTTGTGGACTGCACTGTCGCTGTGCGAACGGGCGGTTCTGCGCCCCCGGCCTGCACCGCATCCAGCGCCGCCCTGAAGAAGTCCGAACGCGCCGCGCGCACAGGGGCCTGTGCGGGCTGCAGCGGGGTCGGGAAGGACGGCAGGTTGGGTCGAATCGCGCTCATGCCGGCAGGGTTAACGAAAACCGTCGGAAAGAGGTTAACGCCCCGGTTCGCGCGGCGTGGACGTGGGCAGCGGCCGGGCCGGCGCCTGAATGGCGGCGACCAGCCGTTCGATCTCGGCCGCGTCGAGCAGGGGCCCGGACGACTTGGCCACGACCTGACCCATGGCATTGACGGCGAAGGTTTCGGGCGCGCCGGTGATGCCAAGATCGAGGCCCGCCCGGCCATCCCGGTCGACCAGCACCATGGTATAGGGATCGCCGAGTTCGTCGAGGAAGGCGCGGGTGGCGACGGGATCATCCTTCCAGGCCACCCCGACCACGGCCACGCCGCGCGCCTGGAGCGCCATCAGAGCGGGATGCTCGGCCCGGCAGGGCGCGCACCAGCTGGCGAACACATTGACCAGCATCGGCTTGCCGACACCCGCGGTCTTCAGGTCGAGATGGCCGGGACCGGGCTGGTCGCCCGTCAGCAGCGGCAGGACGGTCTCGGGGATCGGCTGGCCGACGATGGCGTCAGGCTTGATCGCCGGATCGCGCTTCAGCGACCAGCCGATGAACAGGGCCGCCAGCGCCACGAGGACGATCAGCGGGACGACGGAGAGCCAGCGGCTCATGACCGGGGTTCGTCTTCCAGCCGCTTGAGCTCCGCTGACCAGCGGCGGGCCGAGGTCAGGGCGCGGGCGGTGAGCGCGGCCAGAACGACGGCGCTCAGGCCCCAGGCGGGCCAGACGAAGGCGGCGTATTTGCCCATGTCGAGGTCGAGCATGATCAGGCCTCCAGAGCCCTGCGGGCGCGGATCGACAGCACCCGCCGGCGAATGATCTCGGTGCGGATCGAGGTCAGCCAGATGGCCAGGAACAGGGCGGTCCAGGCGGCCATCATCATCAGCAGGGGCGTGAGAAAGACGGCGGACATCGACGGTCCATCGGCCCGCAGCAACGAGGCCGGCTGGTGCAGGGTGTTCCACCAGTCGACCGAGAATTTGACGATCGGCAGATTGATCAGCCCGACCAGCCCCAGCACCGCGGCGGCCCGCGCCGCCTTCGCCTCATCGTCGATTGAGGCCCGCAGCGCCATATAGCCGAGGTAGAACAGGAACAGGATCAGCACCGACATCAGCCGCGCATCGCCCCAGGCCCACCAGGCCCCCCACATCGGCTTGCCCCACAGGCTGCCGGTCACGAGCGCCAGGGCCGTAAACGCCGCGCCGGGCAGGGCGGCGGCGCGGGCGGCGGCATCGGCCAGCGGATGGCGGAACACCAGGGCGAAGAAACTGGACACGCCCAGCGCGGCATAGGCCATCAGGCCGAGCGTGGCGGCGGGCACATGGACGAACATGATCCGCACCGTATCGCCCTGCTGATAGTCCTCGGGCGCGATGAAGCTGAACCAGGTCGCGGCCGCCAGCAGGACGGCGGCCAGCCCCCACAGCACCGGCGTCAGCGGACGGGTGAAGCGCAGGAACCGGTCGGGATTGGCGAGGCCGAACATCGTCCGGTCTTTAGCGGGCCGGACGGGCGCGCGCCATATACGGACTTCTCCGGGTGGCGTCTGGTCGCGGGCGGCGTGCTATGGGGCGATACTCCCGACCCGAAAGACCCGCCATGACCGACGACGTGACCAAGGACTCCAACGGCAACATCCTGGCCGACGGCGACAGCGTGACCCTGATCAAGGACCTCAAGGTCAAGGGCTCGGGCGGGGTGACGCTGAAGCGCGGGACCCTGGTCAAGAACATCCGCCTGACCGGGGATGCGGACGAGATCGAGGCCAATGTCGACAAGGTCCGCGGGCTGGTGCTGCGCACCGAGTTCGTGAAGAAGGCCTGACCGGCGGGTTCCACCGCGCGAAGCCCAAGAACCCCTGGGTCGAGCTGGTTCATCACAACGGACACAACGAAGCCACGACGAACACAACGGGATCGCGTCAGGCTCCGGCCCCGTCGTGCCCGCTGTGAGACCGTTGTGTCCGTTGTGACGAACCCTGAGCCGACAACCGCCTCAAATTGCGCTTCGCGCGGCTGGCCTCACCCCTGCGCGTTCCGCACTGCCGCCGCGCCAGCAAACGGTGTGACCACGGCCGCGAACAGGACATAGGCGGCGAGGAAGGCGAGCGCCGGGGCCGGATCAAGGCCGTTGACGGCCCGCTCGAGCGCGCCCGCGCCGAACACCACCGGCGGGATGAACAGCGGCAGCACGACCACGGCGATCAGCAGGCCGCCGCGCTTCGACCCGAGCGCCAGCGCCGCGCCCAGCGCGCCGGTCAGGGCGAAGCCGAGCGAACCGATCAGGGCGGAAAGCGCGACCAGCGGGGCCAGCGACGGCGGCAGGCCCAGGGTGATGGCGGCGACCGGGGCGGTCAGGGCCAGCGGCACGCCGACCGCCAGCCACTGGGCCTTGGCCTTGGTCAGGACGACCAGCTCCAGCGGGACGGGGCCGAGGGCGATGAGGTCGAGGGCGCCGTCCTCCAGATCGCGCTCGAACAGCCGCTCCAGCGACAGGATCGAGGACAGGGCGAGGGCCAGCCAGGCGACGCCGCCGGCGATCGGCCTCAGGCCCGCCGGGTCGCCGCCCGCCGCCAGCGGAATCAGCGCCGTCAGACACAGGAAGAAGCCGCAGGCTAGCAGCGGCCCGCCGCCGCCGGACCATGCCAGGGCCAGCTCGCGCCGGAACAGGATCATCAGCCCCTTCATCGCCCGGCCCCGATATCGAGCGGCCGCGCCGTGACCGGCAGGGGATCATGAACGGCGGCGAGGATGGCGCCGCCCTTGTCGAGATGCGCCTGCATCATCAGGCCCAGCGCCGCCCGCCAGCGGGCGTCCAGCGGGGCGAAGGGCTCGTCCAGCAGCCACAGGGGGCGCGGCGCGGCGACCAGACGCGCGAAGGCCAGGCGGCGGCGCTGTCCGGCCGACAGCTTGCGCACCTCGAGGTCAAGCAGGGGCTCCAGCGCGAGGACATCGATCGCGGCGGCGATCCCGTCCGCATCGGCGCCGGCCCATTCCGACTGGAAGGTCAGTTCGTCGCGAGCCCGACGGCCGGTCTTCAGCCCATCCTGATGGCCCAGCCAGTGGATGTGGCGCGTCCGGGCCTCGGCGGGTTCGCTGTCGGCGAAGGCGATGATCCCCGCATCGGGCCGGATGAAGCCGGCCAGCGCACGCAGCAGGCTGGTCTTGCCCGCGCCATTGGCGCCGGTCAGGGCCACGGCCTCGCCCGGGGCGATGTGGAAGGACAGGTCACGGAACAGCACGCGTTCGCCGCGGGAAACCGTGAGGGCGGAGACGGTGATCACTGCGTCTCCCTCCCCTTCATGGGGAGGGATGTCGGCGCGAAGCGACGACAGGGTGGGGTGCGTCTGGAATTCCCCACCCGGTCGCTGCGCGACCACCCTCCCCACTTCGGGGGAGGGAGAGCGTTTGTGCGACCCGTTCGCAATGACCCCATGCCCGACGGGGATACATGGACGCGCCCCGGAACCCTCGCTATATCCGGCCCCGCCGCAGCAGGCGTTCGCCGCGCGCGTCGGGGACCTGTGCGCCCCGCCGTCGACCGCGCGTTCGTGCAACCGGATTGTCGGGCGGCGTGAACCAGAGGAAGCCTCTCCATGCCGTCAGTCGACAGCCTCAAGACCCGCCGGGACATCACCGTCGGGCGCAAGAAATACGCCTATTACAGCCTTCCGGCCGCTGAGGAAGCGGGCCTGACCGGGATTTCCCGCCTGCCGCGCTCGATGAAGGTGCTGCTGGAGAACCTGCTGCGCAATGAGGACGGGGTTTCCGTCAGCGAAGCCGACCTCAGGGCCGTCGCCGCATGGATCGAGAACAAGGGCTCGGTCGAGCACGAGATCGCCTTCCGCCCGGCCCGGGTCCTGATGCAGGACTTCACCGGCGTGCCCGCCGTGGTCGACCTGGCCGCCATGCGCGACGCCATGAGCGCGCTCGGCGCCGACGCGACCAAGATCAATCCGCTGGTGCCCGTTGATCTGGTCATCGACCACTCGGTCATGGTCGACCATTTCGGCACGCCCGGCGCCTTCAACCAGAACGTCGAGCGCGAATATGAGCGCAACATCGAGCGCTATAATTTCCTGCGCTGGGGTTCGTCGGCCTTCAACAATTTCCGCGTCGTGCCCCCCGGCACCGGCATCTGCCACCAGGTGAACCTCGAGAACCTGGCCCAGACCGTCTGGACCGTGGCCGAGGGCAAGGCGACCGTCGCCTATCCCGACACCGTGGTCGGCACCGACAGCCACACCACCATGATCAACGGCCTGGCCGTCCTCGGCTGGGGCGTCGGCGGCATCGAGGCCGAAGCCGCCATGCTGGGTCAGCCCATCCCCATGCTGATTCCGGAAGTCGTCGGCTTCCGCCTGACCGGCGCCCTGCCGGAAGGCGCGACCGCCACCGATCTGGTGCTGACGGTCACCCAGATGCTGCGCAAGAAGGGCGTGGTCGGGAAATTCGTCGAGTTCTTCGGCCCCGGCGTCATCAGCCTGACCATCGAGGACCAGGCCACGATCGCCAACATGGCCCCGGAATACGGCGCCACCTGCGGCTTCTTCCCCGTCTCGGCGGCGACCATCGGCTATCTGACCGCCACGGGCCGCGACAAGGCGCGCGTCGCGCTGGTTGAAGCCTACGCCAAGGCCCAGGGCCTGTGGATCGACGAGACCTCGGAAGACCCGGTGTTCTCGGACATCCTCGAACTGGACATGGCGTCCGTCGTGCCCTCGATCGCCGGCCCGAAACGCCCGCAGGACAAGGTCGAGCTGACCGTGGCCGCCCCGTCGTTCGAAACCGCCCTGACCGAGGTCTTCAACCGCCCGGTCGACGCCCCGCGCGTCAAGGTCGAGGGTGAGAAATTCGACCTCGGCGACGGCGATGTCGTCATCGCCGCCATCACCTCCTGCACCAACACCTCCAACCCGTCGGTCCTGATCGCCGCCGGTCTGGTGGCGCGCAAGGCGAAGAAGCTGGGTCTGTCGGTCAAGCCCTGGGTCAAGACCTCGCTGGCCCCCGGCTCGCAGGTGGTCACCGACTATCTGACCGCCGCCGGCCTGCAGGCCGATCTGGACGCCATGGGCTTCAACCTGGTCGGCTACGGCTGCACCACCTGTATCGGAAACTCGGGCCCGCTGTCGGACAGCATCTCCAAGGCCATCAACGACAACGGTCTGGTCGGCGCCTCGGTGCTGTCGGGCAACCGCAACTTTGAAGGCCGGGTGAACCCCGACGTCCAGGCCAACTATCTGGCCTCGCCGCCGCTGGTCGTCGCCTACGCCCTCGCCGGCTCGATGCGGATCGACATCTCGAAGGATCCGATCGGTCAGGACAAGAAGGGCAAGGATGTCTTCCTGAAGGACGTCTGGCCGACCTCGAAAGAGATCGCCGACATCCAGAAGAAATGCGTCACCCCGGCCATGTTCGCCAAACGCTACGCCGACGTCTTCAAGGGCGACAAACACTGGCAGGGCATCAAGGTCGAGGGCGGCCAGACCTACGCCTGGGACGACAGCTCGACCTATGTCGCCAACCCTCCGTATTTCGAGGGCCTGTCGATGGAGCCGACCCCGGTCACCGACATCGTCGAGGCCCGCGTGCTGGCCATCTTCGGCGACAGCATCACCACCGACCACATCAGCCCGGCCGGTTCGATCAAGAAGACCTCGCCCGCCGGGGCCTGGCTGACCAACCGCGGCGTCGACGCGCTGGACTTCAACAGCTACGGCGCCCGCCGCGGCCATCACGAAGTCATGATGCGCGGCACCTTCGCCAACATCCGCATCCGCAACAAGATCACGCCTGACATCGAGGGCGGCGTCACCCGCCACTTCCCGTCGCAGGACACGATGTCGATCTATGACGCCGCCATGCGCTACCAGTCCGAGGGCCGGCCGCTGGTCGTTTTCGCGGGCAAGGAATACGGCACCGGCTCGTCGCGCGACTGGGCCGCCAAGGGCACCCGCCTGCTGGGCGTCCGCGCCGTCCTGGCCGAGAGCTACGAGCGCATCCACCGCTCCAACCTGGTCGGGATGGGCGTGGTGCCGCTGCAGTTCAAGGCCGAGGGCTGGACCCGTCTGGGTCTGACCGGCGAGGAGATCGTCACCATCCGCGGCCTGTCGGACGTCAACATCGGCAAGCTGCGTCCGCGTCAGGACCTGTGGGTCGAGCTGTTCCGTCCGTCGGACGGCAAGATGGCCCGCTTCCCGGTCCGCTGCCGCATCGATAACCAGACCGAGCTGGACTACTTCAAGGCCGGCGGGGTCATGCCGTATGTGCTGCGCAACCTGGCGCGGGGTACCGCGGAGTAGGCTTCGGGCCGGACGAAACGAAGAGGGCCGGCGGAGCGATCCGCCGGCCCTTTTTGCTGACGTCTCCATGCGATTCCGCAACTTCAGGCTGGATAAATCAACCTTGACGAGCGGTCACGGCGGGTATCTATTTCCCGGCAGGGGCCGATCTGCCGGCCTCCGAAGGAGGACCAGCTATGCGTGCTTCGATGGTTTCCATTCTTCTGGCCGGAGGGACGCTCGCCCTCGGCGCCTGCAGCACCACGGTCGAACCCGTCAACCTGACGATGGCCGAGCGGGCCGAGCAGTGCAGCGCTGACTCCGAACTGGTCCGGACCGGCAGCCAGACCGGCGACCCCCGGCAGGACTACAGATGCATGAGCGGCGGCCATCGGCGCGGAAACGCCAGTGATTCCGCCGGCGTCGTCGGTTACGGCAGGCAAAGCACCATCGCCGCCGGCCGGGCGACGCCCTGATCCAGCCCGATCGACGGCGTTGAGACGCCGCCCCGGTGCCGTCAGCCCCCCGTCGCGTTATGCGGTCCGCGGTCGCGCGGATTGCGGCCGAAGGCCTGCTCGCAGACGGCGCGGCCGAATTCTTCGGACACCATCATCTGGCGGTCGCCGAGCACGCCGCCGAGGCGGCCCTGGGCGCTGGTCGCCACCGAAACAGGGAAGCGGCCGAGCACGCGGTTGTTGGCCGGATCGACGAACTCCACCGTGCCCGAAAGCGTATGGACGCCGTCGCCGGTGAAAAGGGTTTCCAGCCGGCCGGCGCGCTGCATCTCGTCGACATGGACCCGGACGTTGATCGGCGCGGTGCCCCACATGCAGCGCCGCAGTTCCTCGTGCACCTCTTCGGAGAAGGTCTCCGAAAAATCCTCCTCGGCGTCGAGCCAGCCGGTCGACAGGGTGATGCTGCCGACCTGGGCGGTCTCCTGCAGGCCGATCGGCAAGGCGATGGGCGGACCGCCCTCGATGACGGGCGCACAGGCCGTGGCGGCGAGCAGGGCGGCGGCCAGGACGGCGGTCGTGGCGGACTTCATTTCGGGCTCCCGGTTTTCGCGGCAAGCTTTAGCGTGGCGGGCGGTGAACGCCGGATGAACCACGTTCGCCAGAGGATTAAATCGCCGTAAGGCTCCTCCGTCTAGCGCCCGAACACCTCGACCCCGATCTCGCCGTCGGGGGTCAGCCAGGCCCGTTTCATGCCCTGGCTGTTGAAGGGCGCGGCGATGTTCCCGTCGCGGTCCAGGGCGATCAGGCCGCCGTCCCCGCCCATGCCGCCGATCTCGTCGATCACGGCGCGGCCCGCTTCGGCCAGGGTCTGGCCCGCGGCGACGCGCCAGCTGACCTGAACGCAGGCGGCGACGCGGATGAAGTATTCGCCCTGACCGGTGCCCGAGACCGCGACGCGCCCGTCGGCCCAGCTGCCGGCGCCGGGGATCGGGGTGTCGCCCACGCGGCCCGGCATCTTGCCGAATACGCCCGCCGTCGAGGTCGCCGCCGCCAGCCGTCCGTCGCGGTCCAGCACGCAGCAGCCGACCGTGCCGTGCGCCAGCGTCCCCGGCGGATGATTGTCCTCGCCCTGACCGGCCCGGGTGTACCAGGCGGTTTCATCGGCGATCCGCTCCAGTCCCTGATCGAGTGCGAACAGGGCGGCGCCCTCGCCGGCGAGCATCACATGGGGCGTGCGGTCCATCACGGCGCGCGCGGCCACGACGGGATTGCGGAAGCCCTGCAGGGCGGCGACCGCCCCGGCCTTGCGCGTCGCCCCGTCCATCAGACTGGCGTCCAGCTCATAGGCTCCCGCCAGATTGGGCGAGGCCCCGCGGCCGGCGACATAGAGACCGGAATCCTCGAGCAGCACCGTCGCCTCGACCGCCACGTCCAGCGCCGACGCCCCCGCGTCCAGCCGCGCCTTCATGGCCGCGACGACCTCGCCCATGTGGGCGATTTCGAGGGTGTAGTCGCGTTCGCGCCGGGCGCCGGCGCCGCCGTGGAGGATGAGGGCGGGTCTGCCGGTCATCGGGGCCTCTTTTCTCTCGGGTCCAGGGTCGCTAGCTTTGCAGTAAGATGGCAAGGCTTTCGCCCGTCATGCGCGCCAAGGGATGATCCGTGCAAGATCGAGGATCCTTCGCGGTTTCGAATTCCGCCCGCATCGAGATCGATCCGGGCCTGAAGCCGTCGTCCATGACTGCCGCCTTCAAACAATTCGGCCGAATCCACATCCCCGGCTTCCTCAAGCCTGCGTCAGCCGAGATGCTGCACCGCGCGCTCGCGACCGAGAAACTCTGGCTCTGCTCGACCATGGGCGGCGGCCAGACCGTCGACGTGCCCGTCGAACAGCTGGAGGCCTTTCCGCCTGACCAGGCGATGCGCTTCCTTCAACTGGCCCATGCCGAGGCGCGCGACGGCTTCCACTATATGTTCGACAACGTCCGCATCAGCGATCTGGCCGAGCAACGCCAACCGCTCGCTGCAGAGCTGGCGGCCGCCTATGCCTTTCTCAACAGCCCGGCGTTCCTCGATTTCGTGCGCGCGCTGACCGGTGATCAGCGCCCCAATTTCGTCGACGCACAGGCCACCCGGTACGAACGCGGGCATTATCTGACCCAGCATGACGACCTGGCCGAGGGCAAGGGCCGGCTTTACGCCTATGTCCTGAACCTGACGCCGCACTGGCGGACGGACTGGGGCGGACTGCTGAACTTCATCGACGCCGACGGCCATGTGGCCGAGGCCTACAGCCCGGCCTGGAACGCGCTCAACCTGTTCCGTGTGCCCCAGCCTCACGCCGTCTCCTGTGTGGCCCCTTTCGCCGGAGCCCCGCGTCTGTCAATCACCGGCTGGGTGCGCCAGATTGATCTGAGCCTCCTCCCCGGTCGGGCCCCGGCCCCGAACCCCTTCAGAAAGACCCCCTGATGCGCGCTGTCCTGTCCAAGGCCCCCGGCGGTCCCGAAACCCTCGTCGTCGAGGAGGTGCTGGATCCCAGGCCGATGAAGGGCGAGGTTGTCATCGAGGTCCGGGCCGTGGGCGTCAACTTCCCTGACACCCTGATCATCGAGGACAAATACCAGTTCAAGCCGACTCGCCCCTTCTCGCCCGGCGGCGAGGTAGCGGGCGTGGTCGAGGCCGTCGGCGAGGGGGTGACCACGGTCCGCAAGGGCGACCGCGTCATCGCCGTGCCCGGCTGGGGTGGCATGGTCGAACGGCTGGCGGTCCCGGCCGCCTCGGTGATGAAGATCCCCGACGCCATGGATTTCAACACCGCCGCCGCCCTGGTGATGACCTACGGCACCTCCTACTACGCCCTGAAGGATCGGGCCCAGCTGAAGGCGGGCGAGAGTCTGCTGGTGCTGGGCGCTGCCGGCGGCGTCGGCGTGGCCGCGGTCGAGCTGGGCAAGGCCATGGGCGCGCATGTCATCGCCGCGGCCTCGACCAACGACAAGGTCCAGTTCGCGCTCGAAGCCGGCGCCGACAATGGCCTGATCTATCCGTCCGGCAAGATGGACAAGGCGGCCCAGAAGGAGCTGTCGGGCGAGCTGAAACTGGCCTCGGGCCGCGATGGTCCGGACGTGGTCTATGACGCGGTCGGTGGCGACTATTGCGAGCCGGCCATCCGGTCGATGGACTGGAACGGCCGCTATCTGGTGGTTGGCTTCCCGGCCGGGATTCCATCCCTGCCGCTGAACCTGACCCTGCTGAAGTCGGTGTCGGTGATCGGGGTCTTCTGGGGCGCCGCGGTGATGCGCGACCCCGCCGCCCACGCCGCCAACATGGCCGACCTGCTGCGCTTCTGGGAGGATGGAAAGATCCGTCCGCGCGTCAGCCAGACCTTCCCGCTGGAACGCGCCCATGAGGCGATCAAGGCGCTGGGCGACCGGTCGGTGATGGGCAAGGTCGTGGTCACGGTCGACTCGTGACCCTGCGGCTGTCGCCGTCGCTGGACGTCGCGGCGCTGCACAGGGCGTTCGAGGCGCGGCGGCGACTGCACATCCCGGGCGTCCTCGATCTCGACAGCGCCGAAGCGGTGGTCGCGGCCATGGAGGCCTTCGACGGGTGGAAGGTCAGCGTCTCGGCCGGGGGCGAATTCTTCGAACTGCCCCTGAGCGGGCGCGTCGCCGCCGAGCCCGGCAAACAGGGCTGGATCGATCAGGCCCGCGTCGACGGGGCCGAACCGCGCATGCAGTACATCTTCGACACCCGCCGTCTGGATCTCGAGCCCGAAGACGCGCCGCGCGACGCCGTCAGCGAGGTGCTCGACTTCCTCAATGGCCCGGACTTCCTCGCCTTCGTCCGGGGCGTGACCGGCGATGACCGCATCGATTTCGCCGACGCCCAGGCCACGCGCTACCGGCCCGGCCACGTCCTGACCGGCCACGACGACGGGGCCGAGGGCAAGAACCGGCTCTATGCCTATGTGCTGAACCTGACCCGCGGCTGGCGCGCCGACTGGGGCGGGGTGCTGGCCTTTGAGGGCGCAGACGGACACATCGAGGAAGGCTTCGCGCCCGCCTTCAACGCCCTCAACATCTTCGCCGTGCCGATGCGCCACGCCGTGACCCAGGTGGCCAGCTTCGCCCCCAGGGACCGTCTGTCGATCACCGGCTGGCTCCGCTCCCATCAGGCGGTCTAGTCGTCCCGCAACCGTTCCAGCGCCGCGTCGGCCTGATCCTTGTGGCGGCGTTTGATATGGGTTCCCAGGGTGGCTATCAGGGCTGCGATGACCGCGGCGTCGTCGGTGAAGCCGATGCCGGCGAAGACATCGGGGATGGCGTCGATGGGCAGGATGAAATAGGCCAGCCCGCCCAGCATGATACCCTTGGCCGCCATCGGCGTCTCGGGATCCCGCGCGGTGTAATAGACGCTGATCACCTGACGCGCGAAGGGGATGCAGGCCGCGGTGCGCCGGATCTTGGGCCAGAACCCCTTCTGCACCCGTACCTCATTGACCTGCTGGACGGAGGGCACGAGGGCGCGGGACGGATCCAGCGCGTCTTCAGGGGTCATCGGTTTGGCATTCGTGGTCATGGCGGCTAAATCCCCGCGACGTTCTCAGGTTCAAACAACATAGGGGCTCCGGCCATGAAACTCGACGGGTCGATTGCGGCGGTGGTGACGGGCGGAGCCTCGGGCCTCGGCGAGGGGACGGCGCGCGCCATCGCGGCCACGGGCGCGAAGGTCGCCCTGTTCGATATGAACGCCGAGAAGGGCGAGGCCGTGGCCAGGGAGATCGGCGGGATCTTCTGCCTGGTCGACGTGACCGACGACGCCTCGGTGGCCGCCGGTTTCGAAAAGGCCCGCGCCGCCCACGGCCAGGAGCGTCTGACGATCAATTGCGCCGGCATCGCCACCGGGCAGAAGACCGTCAGCCGCAAGAAGGACACCGGCGAGATCCGCGCCCACGACATGGCCGGGTTCGAACGCACCGTGCGGGTCAATCTGTTCGGCACCTTCCGGGTGCTCAGCCAGTCGGCCGCTGGCATGGTGACGCTGGAGCCCATGGCCGATGGCGAACGCGGCCTGATCGTCAACACCGCCTCGGTGGCGGCCCAGGACGGCCAGATCGGCCAGGCGGCCTATTCGGCCTCCAAGGGCGGCGTCTATGCCATGACGCTGCCGGTCGCCCGCGACCTCGCCCAGGAAGGCATTCGCTGCAACACCATCCTGCCCGGCATCATGTGGACGCCGATGATGGCCGGCATGGACCAGAAGATCCAGGACGCCCTGGCCGCCGCCATCCCCTTCCCCAGCCGTCTGGGCACGCCCGCGGACTATGCCTCGCTGGTGCTGGAGCTGGCCCGCAACGTCTATATCAACGGCGAATGCATCCGGCTCGACGGCGCAATCCGGTTGGCGCCGCGCTGACGCGCGGATGCACTTCGCGCAGGCGCTAACGCCCGCAACGCGGTTGCTCGCTGCTTGAGCGCCGAATTGTGCGACGGGGGACTTGCGAGAGGTCGGGCCTTCCCGCTATACGCCCGCCTCCGACTGAAGTGCGGGCGTAGCTCAGTGGTAGAGCACAACCTTGCCAAGGTTGGGGTCGAGAGTTCGAATCTCTTCGCCCGCTCCAGTCGATTGAAGAGGCCCGGTCGCCAGATCGGGCCTTTTTCAATTTCCGCCCCGGGCGGCGTGAGTTTGCCAAGGTTGGGGTCGAGAGTTCGAATCTCTTCGCCCGCTCCAGTCGATTGAAGAGGCCCGGTCGCCAGACCAGAAAGGCGAACGAAAAGCCGCCCGACGTGTGTCAGGACGGCTCCTCGTCAAATGGACGACGCCTAGCGACCCGGTCCGCTCTGTACAGGCTGTCCCTTGGGCGCACACGACGGGGGATTTGTCAGACCGAGCGACAGCAGATTGCCGCCGTTCACGATGCAGTTGAAACTTCTGCCGTCCTCAGCCCGGACTTCCACATAGGTGTTCACGCCGCTGGTCCGACGGCTGACCACGGTCAGATCCGATGGCGCATAGCCCAGCACGCCAGACGTTTGATTGGCGATGCTGTCGTCGCTGAGGTTGTTCGTACTTTCAGCGATCGTCCCGCAAGAGGCGAGCAAGGTCGACACGGCGATCAGGGTGAGCGGCAGGTAGGTTCGCATGGATTAAACTCTCAAGACTGGAAGGCCCCTTTCCCGCGGGAAAGGCTGGACCTCGCGATTACCCGGGAACCGGGCGGCTCCGACGCGAATGCGCGCGGCTCCTTCAGTTAGGCCGAGCGCTGTCCGGCTCCAGCCCGTAAAACGTACCGGTGCGCCCCCCGCGGGCCAGGTCTGGCGGGAGCGCCGGAACCGAATGCAGCGGTGTTTGACGCTTCGCGCCGCCCGTTGGGTCGCCGCCGTCGCGGCGCTGCCGGGCGACCCGGTCTCGGTCGGCGAGCTGGAGGAAAGCGAAAGCATCTAGCGGAAGTGGTGTGGCCGGAAATTCCTCGCTTGCGTTGAGGTCGGGCTGGCCTAGGTTTGCGGGAACCGAATCCACAAAGATTTGTAATGGTTAAGCTTGTCGCGTCTCCGGCGACCCATGCCTGGGACATTTCGTCCGTGGGTGAACCCGGCGCCTTTGACTTCTATCGTCAGGCGATCGGGGATCTGTACGAAGTCGCTGACGTGTCGCGGGCGGATGCCGTCGCATTCGCCAATCGGACATCGATCACGCTGTTCGAGAGCGGCGCCATCGGGCGGGGACGATCAAGCGCCCAGACCCTCAGGCGTCCCGCGCCTCTGATCCGGCGGTCGCATGTCGATTCCATCAACCTCTTCCTGAACCTGTCGAACCTGCGCGGAGACTGTGACGGTCGGGATGTCCGCAGCGGCCCGGGCACGATCCATTTCCGCGATTTCAGCCGCCCGTCCGTGTCCAACATTGACCAGGTGGATGTCATCAACCTGACCATCCCGCGCGCGCAGGCGCCCGACTGGATGCTGGCAGGCGAAATCCATGGGCTGGCCATGCCGGCGAGCCTGGCCGTCACCCGCTTGCTGGCGGGCCATCTGACCACGCTGGCCGAAGTTGCCGCGGACCTCACCCATGAGGAGGGCGACGCCGCTATCGAAGCGGCCCTGCTGATCGCCGGGCGCGGTGTCGGACGATTCGTGAGGCCGACAGCCGACCAGACCGAGGCGGTCTACCGGACGGTGCGGATCAGGGCGACGCGCGCCATTGAGTTGCGCCTGCTGGATCCGACCTTGACCCCGGACGAGATCGCCGCTGCTGCGGGGGCCTCCCGATCAACGCTTTACCGGGCCTTCGCCAACTATGGCGGCGTTCAAAGGCGGATTCAGACGTTGCGACTCGAACGCGCCCGCGACGTCCTTCGCCGCCGGGCCGGACGACACCCGACCGTGTCGCAGGTCGCCTATCAGCACGGCTTCGCCAGCGAAGCGCACTTCAGTCGGGTGTTTCGCAGTCGCTTCGGGCATTCGCCGGGTCAGGCGGCGAGTGCGCCGGTCACCGGCCAGTCGGCGAATTCCTTGCGGCAGCTACCGTACCGCTATGACGTCTGGCTCGACTGGCTCGGCCGGTCACGGACAGGCTGAGGATCCGACCTGGGACGGACAGTCAAGGAACTGGGACGCGTAGACGTGGGGGTGGGGCGCCAGCGCCGCTAAGCTTCCAGCCCTCGGTCAATCCAGGGTGGAACCAATGTCGGCGCCGCGTCCCTCGAGCTCTCCATCGTTTCGATGTGCACCCGAAGCGGTCCGCTATTTCGACCACCGCGCCGCCACATGTCGGTCGGCCGAGATGCTGGTCAGCGCCGAGCTGGAGGTGCTGTGGTCAAACGCAGCCGCCCTGGCCTTGATGTCACGTCGCGGCCCGGTCAGCCTGAGCGACAATCGCCTGATCCTGTCGCTGCGCCGCCAGGAAGACAGCCTGCGGGCCTTTCTGAGCGCTCTCGACACAGGCTGCGGTGTCTGGGCTCTGAAGGCGGAAGACGCCTGGCTGGTACGGGCCGAGGCCATCGCGCCGCCAGACGCGCCGCCGGCCTGGTTGCTGACCTGGCAGGCCATGGCCGACGCCGACCGCTACCTGTGGTCCGACGTTGGCGCGCATCTCAGGCTGACGCCGTCGGAAACACGCATTCTGCGAAGCCTGCTGGACGGAATGACGGTTGATCAGACCGCCCTTCAGCTTGCGGTCTCGGTCCAGACCGCGCGCACCCACGTCCGGCGTATCTACGTCAAGCTGGGGGTCGGCAACCGCGAGCAGTTGTTCGCGGCCGTTCTGCCCTACCGGTGGGGCTGAGCCCATGCTGGGGGTCGGCCTGGCGGCCGGGTTCGGTCTGATGATGGCGTTGTTCTTCGGTCCCGAAATCGCGAACAGTCTCAAACGCAGACGGCGGCGCCAGGCGCGTCGCCGCAGCCGGGACGGCTTCGACTGACGCCTGATCCGTTGTCACCGGCTCCTGAATCGCGCACGCTCCGGGTTCGGTCGGGGGAGGCCGGACGGTCGGGGGCGGGCCATGAGCGATCAGACGCATCAGTCATCCCGCAGTAAACCGGTGGAGTCGCAGAGGCTGGACGCCTTCGTCGACGCGGCTTTCGCCTTCGCCGTGTCGCTGCTGATCATCGCCGGCGGCGAGCCGCTCCGATCGTTCGACAATCTGCTGGACGCGCTGGCGCGGATTCCGGCCTTTCTCTGCGGCTTCGCCCTCATCGTCATGTTCTGGCTGGCCCACCGCGCATGGTCGTCGCTGGGGCCCCGCCGGGACGGCCGGGCGACCCTGCTCAGCCTCGCCATCGTCTTCTCCGTCCTCGTCTTTGTCTTCCCGTTGCGGCTGCTGACCGAGACGGGCGCGCATTTCATCTCGGGCGGCCGATTGCCCGGCGCGGGTCTTCTCGCCAGCTTCGATCAGCTGGGCTGGACCTATATGATCTACGGCCTCGGGTTTTCGTTCCTGTCGGTCCTGTTCGCCCTGCTGTTCCGGCAGGCGAAGGCGACGATTGAACCGGGCGACGCAGACGGGCGGCGGGCGGCGCGATCCTGGATGCGGACCTGGACGCTGGCGGCGGTGACCGGGGTGCTGTCGGGGCTTGTCGCCCTGTCGCCCGCGCTTGCGGCGGCGCCCTGGCTTCCGGGCGTGACCTATTGGCTGATCCCGATCGGCATCATGGTACTCGGCGCGATGGACAGGAGACGGGCGCGCCGGAGCTAGAGACCCAGCGCAGCCCTTATCTCGCGCCAATCCACGATCTTGTAGTTCTGCTGTCCCGGATTGGGCGCATCCTCGTGGTCGTGAAACGCCACAGCGCCCTCGGGGAACCGGCCGATCGGTCCGGAGAAGGCGTCCAGCCCGTCGGTCTGGGTGACGCCGTCGATCACCGGGCCGTCGACGATGGCGAACCGTCCCACATAGACGTGATCGGCCCCCTCGATGCGATAGACCGGATAGGTGCTGTCGCCCTGGCTGGAGACGATCAGATATTCGACCCCGCGGTCACGCAGGATCGTCAGGCCCTCGACGTCGTCCCGGATCCGGTTGCGATCGACACGGGCGACCTCTGTGGCGGTCGATGGCCCGGCCGGATCGAAATCGAAGCGCCATACGCCGACGTCTTCCTCGCCGACATAGAGGGTGTCGGCCGCGTCATTGACGACACAGCCTTCCAGCTGGCTGCCCAGTGTCAGAACCCGCTCCGCGCCGATCACCGGCCCCGCCGACCCCGCCGTGACCGTCATCTGGTGCACGGTCCCGGCCTTGGTGGTCACGACCAGATAGAAGGCGTCGCCCCGCCGACCCATGCAGAAGCCGTAGGGCTCGTAGGCCGTGGAGAGGAAGCCGTAGTCCGAGGTCGTCAGGGTCGCCGGATCGAAGAGATACAGATTCACGCCGTTGCCGCCCGGCGCGTCGTTGCTGGCGGCGACCAGAACCCGCTCGCCGACCGCGGTCGGGAAGCCAGGACGCAGATCAACATTGTTGACCGGACCCGAAGGCAGAAACTGGCGGACCGAGCCGTCCAGATTGTGGATGTACAGACCGTCTGATTTGTCAGTCCCGAACATCACGGCGCGCGTCGGATCGCGCGGGTCCGCCCAGAAAGCGGGATCGTCCGCGTCGACCTCCGGATCGGTGGTCACGACGGTCTCGACGGTCGCCATGACGGCCCTGGCGGGGTCGCCCGGCGCCAGAATCCCTTGCGGCCCGCGGTCCTCGACGGAGGCGCAGGAGGCCCCCAGCAACATGACGGGCAGGATGAGGAGGGCAAGAGTTCTTGAGGTCATGAGGCCGAATCCCGTGATGGCCCGACGGCAAAACCATGGGGGTCTGGATCGATCAAGCCAATGAGCGTGACGGTTTGATCTCGTGAGGATGAAAGTCGCTCCGTGTCGGGAGGACCTGTCACCCGGGCGTTCGAAAACAGCCAAGCTGGCGTCTCGGAAGCGTCGCGACCGTGTCGCCGCCGCAGCCTAGCGGAGCCGTCAGAACCGGCGACCGTGGGGGCGACCGGTCATCGGGGATGCCTCAATTATGAAACTCGGACTTCTGCTCGGCGCTGCGCTTGCGCCGCTCGCCTTTGCCGGCGCCGCCTTCGCCCAGTCGGGTCAGGACGCCGCGCCGCAAGGACCGGTCTCGTCGCTGGACGAGGTGATCGTCACCGGCGAGCCGGTGATGCGCAACCGCACTGACGACGTGGTCTCGACCCTGTCCTACGACCTCGAGTTCTTCCAGCGCTTCGAGCCCCTGACCGTGGGTGACGCCCTCAAGCGCGTCCCGAGCGTGACCTTCCTGTCGGACGTGCTGGAATCCGATGGCGTGCGCCTGCGCGGTCTCGATCCCGGCTACACCCAGATCCTGATCAACGGCGAGCGGGTGCCCGGCGGCGAGGCTGACCGTTCCTTCTTCGTCGACCGCATCCCGGCCGAACTGATCGACCGTGTCGAGGTGGTCCGTTCGTCCTCGGCCAACCGTTCGGGTGACGCCCTGGCCGGGACCATCAACATCGTCCTGCGCGATGCGCTCGCCCTGGATGGCGGCTACATCCGTGCGGGCGCCCTGCTGTTCCCGGACGATGAAGTCGGGACCACCTTCGGGGCCGTCTACGGCGGCGAGGTCGGACCGGGTCGACTGCTGGTCGGCGCCAGTGTCCAGGACCGCCGCAATCCGAAGCTGAAGTACAGCCAGCGCTTCGATGAGCCGGGCGGCACCCTGGACAACACCGAAGTCCAGACTGATGTCCGCGACGGCACCGACTACTCCTTCAACGCCGCCTATGAGGTCGAGGTCGGAGGCGGGACCCTGGATCTGTCCGGCGTCTTCGTCCGCACCGAACGCCTGCAAGATGAGGATTCGATCGAATACCGCAGCGGCATCGAGACCAATGCGAACATCCTGTCGATCAACGACAACGACGTCGACATCCAGACGGACAATCTGGCCCTGCGCGCCCGCTATGAGCGCGACATGCTGGGTGGCGAGACCCGGATCAAGCTCGCCTATGCCGCCTTCGACGACGAACAGTCCGAGTTCGAAAACGAGGCCGAATACCTGCGTGACGGCCTGCCCTTCCCCGATGAGGACCGCTACACGGCCGAGCTCGAGTTCCGCGACCTGCGGGACGAGGAGATGTCGTTCGCCGTTGAACACAGCCGGCCTGTCGGCGACGACGTCGAGATGGAGTTCGGCCTCCAGGCGGTCAGCAAGGAGCGCGACTCGACCACCGTGGTGGCCGACCGCGTGCGGTTCAACATTCCGAACGCCCCGACCCCGCGCCCGGCCCAGCCGCCGTTCGTGTTCAACACCAACAACTACGTCATCGAAGAGACGCGGTTCGACCCCTATGTAATGTTCTCGGGCGAGGCCGGCGCCCTGAAGTGGGAAGCCGGCCTGCGCTATGAGGCCACCGACACCACCATCGCCGGCATCGACAACGATTTCGCCGTCCTGCTGCCCTCGGCCAGCCTGCGCTACCGCCTTTCGGCCTCGGATCGCCTGACGCTGTCGGTCGCCCGCACCGTCCGCCGCCCCGATTTCGACGATCTGGCCCCGGTGACCCTGGAAGAGGAACGGGGCGACAACGATTTCCGCGGCAATCCGCTGCTCGAGCCGGAAACGGCCTGGGGCGTGGACCTCGGCTTCGAGCGTCGTCTGGGCCGCCGTGGCGTGGTCGGCATCAACGCCTTCTATCGCGACGTCACCGACCTGATCGAGGACGTCAACACCGGCCTGCAGGGCAGCGGGGGTGCCGGCACCTTCATCGAGTCGATCGACAATGTCGGCGACGGCCAGGTCTATGGCGTCGAGTTCGACCTCTCCACACCGCTGGACTTCATCGGCATGGAGTCGACGGGCGTGTTCCTGAACGCCTCCTGGCTGGACAGCACGGTCGAGGACGTTCTCGGTGAGCGCCGTTTCAACAGCCAGTCGGACTATGTCTACAACTTCGGCTTCACCCACGACATTCCGACCTGGGGACTCGCCTTCGGCGCCACCTACCGCAAACAGGCCGACGCTTTCGAACGCGTCTATGCGGAAGAGATCGTGACCTCGTACGGCGCCGATCTGGAAGTGTTCATCGAGAAGCGGATTTTCTCGAACACCGTCATCCGCCTGACCGGCTCCAACCTGCTCGACAGCTCGAAGGACGAGGTGTTCGACAAGTTCGGCGATCAGGCCGATCAGATCGCCCGGGACTACGACGAGTACGAACTGGAAACCGAGAGCGCCGGACCGGTCTATCAGCTGGTGATGCGCGTCGCCTTCTGAGCCAACTCGCGCCGGTGAGTGATGAGGGGCCGGGCGGCGACGCCCGGCCCCATTTCGTGGCGCCGTCCCGATCCGGCACGACGACGCTGGACGGCGCGTCCAAGCCCGGCTAGGTCGCCTTCGGGGCGAAAGCGGGCCGGTTCGGTTCGCCGTTTGCAAGGTGTCTCCCGGACAGGCGCGCGTGGCGCCAGAACGGGACAGTCGGGTCGCATGTTTCTCGAAGGCCAGGTGAACTGGATGTGGGTGTTGGGGGCGGTCGCCGCCGTGGGCTGGATCGTGGGCCTCGTCGCCCTGTGGTTCGCCTTCCGCAACGGTACGCGTCACGTCAGCACGTCGGATCAGCTCGATCTGGTCCAGCGCGTCGCCGAAGATTCCCAGAAGCGCCTGTTCGAAACCCTGAACGCCATTCCCGTCGCCCTGGTCGAGACCGACCTGCAGGGCAAATTCGTCTTCGCCAACCGCGCCGCCCACCAGCTGCTCGGCCGCAAGGACGCCGAACTGATCGGCCTGCGTTTCCACTCGGCCACCTGGGGCATCACCTTCCCAGACGGCCGGCCCGTGCCGCCGGACCTTCTGCCCAGCGCCCGCGCCCTGCGCGGCCAGACGGTGCGGGGCTTCCAGCATCTGCTGGCCAACCCCGCCTCGCGCCGCAAGATGCTGGTCTCGGTCACGGCCATGCCGATCGAGAATGAACTGGGCCAGATCACGGGATCGACCGCCGCCATCGTCGAGACCGAAGGCCTGCAAATGCCCGAAGCCCTGATGGCCGAGCCTGTCGCGGGGCCGTCCGACGACCTGACCCGCCGGGTCTTCGACGCCGCCTCCAGCGCCCTGATCGTGGTCGGCGCCGACGGCCGGGTCCGCGAAGCCAACCGCACGGCCCTGCTGGTGCTGGGCCGCCCGGAGGCTGAAGGCGACTTTTCCGACCTGTTCCTGGCCGAGGAAGAGCGCGTCGAGGGCCGCCAGGCCCTGCGCGCCGCCCTTGCGGCTCCGGCTGGCGAGGCCGAGCCCTTCGTCTCGCGCAACGGCGCGGAGGACGGCATCCGCTGGTCCATGCTGCCCCTGACCGACGCCGACGGCCGCGTCGACGCCCTGCTGCTGGCCGGCGAACGCGCTGATCCGGCCCGGACCGCCGAACCGGTCGTCGTGGCGACGGAGGGCGCGCCTGAGGAAGGCTCCGACGAAACCCTCGCCCTGCGTGAAGCCGCCGAAGAAGCGCGCCGTCAGGCTGAGGAAGCGATCGCCGCCGCGGCCGCCGCTCGCGAGGAAGCGCAGGCCGCCTGGGCCGCCGCGCGCAAGGCTGAAGAGGACGCCGAGGCCGAGCTGGCCGGAGGTCGCCGGATGGAAAGCGTCGGCCGTCTGACCGGCGGACTGGCGCATGATTTCAACGCCCTGCTCGGCGTGATGACCGGTGCGCTCGACATGATGCTGCGTCAGGCCGACGATCCCGCACGGGTGCGCCGCATCGGTCAGGCCGCCCTGGCCGCCGGACAGCGGGGCGAACTTCTGACCCGGCGCCTGACCGCCTTTTCGCAGGGCGATGACGAACCGGTGCTGCGCGTCCTCGACGCCGGGGTCCTGCTGCGCGGCATGGAAACGCGTCTGCGCGCCCTCGGCGGACCGGGTGTCGACCTGATGATCGAAGGACCGTCCGGGGAAGCCCCTGTCCGTCTCGATCCCGTCGCCTTCGAGGGCGCGGTCCGCGGCCTGACCCAGAACGCCATCGACGCCGTCGCCGGCCGGGGATCGGTCGCGGTGCGGCTGGAGACCATGCTGGAGGGCGGGGTGCGTCTGAGCGTGCGGGACAGCGGCCCGGGCATGGATCGCGATCTGGCCGCCCGCGCGGTCGAGCCCTTCTTCACCACCCGCGAGGGCGCGGCGGGTCTGGGTCTGTCCCAGGCCTATGCCTTCGCCCGGCAGTCGGGCGGCGTCCTGTCGATCGACAGCGCGCCCGGCGAGGGCGCCGAGGTCTCGATCACCCTTCCAAACGCCGCCTGAGCCGCCGCCTTTCACCGTTCGCCAGCCCGGCGTATGGTGGTTAACGCGGGGGCGGGAGGTTCAATATGAAGCTGTTGCGATTCATCGTGGTGCTGGCGGTCATCGGCTACGCCGGCTGGCTGGCCTGGCCGTTCATCTCTCCCTTCCTCGAAGGCGCCGGGCCCGATGTGGCTGCATCGCGCATGGGCGCCGAGGCCGGGTCGGGCGGAGACCTGTTCGGCTTCCTGCCGGCCTGGACCCTGTGGGCCGGCGCGGTCGTCCTCTATCTGGTCGCCGCCGTGCTGCTGGGCTCGGGCAACCCCCGGGCGGCCGTGGCCTATTTCCTCGGCTTCATCGCCGACGCCGTCCTGAGGCTGGCGCTCGACCAGCAGGGTGGAGGCGATGTCGCCGCCCGCTCCGGCGGCCCCACCTCCATGGCGGCGCCCGAGGCCATGGGCGGCCTGCCGGTCGATCCGGTCTGGCTGGTGCTCGGCGCGGTCTTCCTGCTGGGCGTGCTGGTGGTCATCGCCAGCCGCCGCATCCGCCGCAAGCGCGAAGCGGGCCAGCTGAATTTCTGATCACCGACTGCGGATTGGCCGTGCGGCTTCCTATATGCGGGCTGACGGTTGACCCCTGCGGGCGGGCCGTTAGGTTCCGCGCGCCTTTCCGCGCCCACGACAGACCCGAGAGATTCCATGGCTGAAGCCGCCGTTCCCAGCGCCTCGTATGACGTCGTGATCATCGGCGGCGGTCCGGGCGGGTACAATGCGGCCATCCGGGCCGGCCAGCTGGGCCTGACGGCGGCCTGTGTCGAGATGCGCGAGACCCTGGGCGGGACCTGCCTGAACGTCGGCTGCATGCCCTCCAAGGCCCTGCTGCACGCCTCGGAGCTCTACGAGATGGCGGGCAAGGAATTCGCCGGCCTCGGCATTGAGGTGACGCCGAAGCTCAATCTGGCGCAGATGATGGGCCAGAAGGCCGACAGCGTGACCGCCCTGACCAAGGGCATCGAATTCCTGTTCAAGAAGAACAAGGTCGACTGGGTCCGCGGCCGCGGCCGCATCGCCGGCGCCGGCAAGGTCGAGGTCACCGCGGCGGACGGCACGGTCAGCACCCTTTCCGCAAAGAACATTGTCATCGCCACCGGCTCCGAGCCCACCCCCCTGCCGGGCGTGGCCTTTGAGGACGGCAAGGTGGTGGACTCCACCGGCGCCCTGTCGCTGCCGGCCGTGCCGAAACACCTGATCGTCGTCGGGGCCGGGATCATTGGTCTGGAGCTGGGCTCGGTCTGGCGCCGGCTGGGGGCGCAGGTGACGGTGGTGGAGTATCTGGACCGCATCACCCCCGGCATGGACAGCGACCTGGCCAAGGCCTTCCAGCGGACCCTGACCAAACAGGGCATGAGCTTCAAACTGGGGTCAAAGGTCACCGCCGCCACCTCATCGAAGGACGGCGTCGAACTGACCGTCGAACCGGCCGCCGGCGGCGCCGCCGAGACGCTGAAGGGCGATGTCGTTCTGGTCGCCATCGGCCGCCGTCCCTATACCGAGGGTCTGGGTCTGGAGACGGTCGGCGTCACGCCGGACAAGCGCGGTTTCCTCGACAACGACCATTTCAAGGTTGCGGACGGCGTCTGGGTCATCGGCGACGTCACCCATGGCCCGATGCTGGCCCACAAGGCCGAGGAGGACTCCGTCGCGGTGATCGAGCTGATCGCGGGCAAGGCCGGTCACGTCGACTACAATCTGGTCCCCAGCGTGGTCTACACCGCCCCCGAAGTCGCCTGGGTCGGCAAGACCGAGGACCAGCTGAAAGCGGACGGCGTCGCCTACAAGGTCGGGAAATTCCCGTTCAGCGCCAACAGCCGGGCCAAGATCAACCATGAGACCGACGGCTTCGCCAAGGTGCTGGCCGACGCCGCCACCGACCGGATCCTCGGCGTCCACATCATGGGTCCGCAGGCCGGCGAGATGATCGGCGAGGCCTGTGTGGCCATGGCCTTCGGAGGCTCGTCGGAAGACCTCGCCCGCACCTGTCACCCGCATCCGACCCGGTCCGAGGCCGTCAAACAGGCGGCCATGGGCGTCGAAGGCTGGACGATGCAGGCCTAAACGCCCGGAAGCTCCAGCGCCCGCGTCGACTGACGGCGCAATCCGGCGAAGGTCACCGTGTCATTGGGGAAGTCGAGCGTGACGTCCCTGAACCGGCCGAGCAGGTCGGCGCCGATCAGCAGGGCCGGCCGTTCGCTGATGCCCAGGGTCCGGAAACAGTGCAGGTCGGCGAACAGCATGGGGGTGGCCCCCAGGCGGTTCGCGCCCAGCCGCAGGTCATCGACCTGGGCCAGATCGGCGCTCAGGCTCTGGCCCGTCACGCCATAGATGGGCACCGCTCGCGACAGACGCCCGCCGTCCCGCCGCCGCGCCGCGATCGCCCGCCGAAGCGCCAGATTGCCGATGGAATACTGGGCGCCGCTGTCGATGAAGGCGATCGTGGGCTGACCATCGACGGTCACCTGCGTCAGCATCATCTGGCCGAAGCGGCCGGTCGTCGCCCGCAGTCCCTGCCGGCGAATCCGCGAGCCGGTCTGCATGTCGCCGCCCATGACGATGGCGACGCCGCGGATTGTGAGGCTGGCCGCGCGCCGCACGACGTCAAACTGCAGCTTGAACCGTCCCAGTACGTCGAGACCGATCAAGCCGTCCGCGCCCAGCTGGTCGCGCTCGAATACGGGGCAGGTGAGGTCGCGGAAACCCAGTCCGCTGAGCTGCAGCCGGCTGACGCCGACGCTGCGGGTGATCCGGGCTTCCGTAATGCCGTGCACCAGCACCGGCTGGAGCGGCGGCAACGCCAGCTGGTCCGCAAGCGTATCGGCGATGGACGTCGTTCCGGCGCCCGTGTCGATCACGAAGGTGAAGGGACCGCGGTTGTTGATGAAGACCGCGGCACCCACCCGGGTGAAGAGATTGGCCAGCAGCTGGATCGGCTGTATCTCGCCCTCGGGCTCCGGCGCAGCGTCCTGGGCTGCGGCGGGCCAGGCGGCGCCCACGCCGACGGCCGCGGTCAGGCCGGCGATCAGACCGCGACGGTCAAGGCCCTGAATATCACTCACGCCCAGCGCCGCCTCCCAAGCGGTTTTGAGCTTCACTGTACCCCGTTCAGAGAAGCTGACCAGCCCGCGGCTTTCAACGCCTCGGGTGGGCGGCGGAATATTCGTCCAACAGCCTGTGGGCATCGACGGCGGTATATTTCTGGGTCGTCGACAGGCTGGCGTGGCCCAGCAGTTCCTGAATCGAACGCAGGTCGGCTCCGGCGCCGAGAAGATGGGTGGCGAAGCTGTGACGCAGGGCGTGGGGCGTCGCCGTGGCGGGCAGGCCCAGCCGCCCGCGCAGCCGCTGGACCATGGCCTGAACGTGACGAGGCGTCAGCGGTCCGCCGCGACGGGCGCGGAACAGGGCGTCATCCGGCGCCTGGGGGAAGGGCAGGAGGGCCAGATAGCCGTCGACCGCCTCGCGGACCGCGGGCAGGACGGGGGTCAGCCGCGTCTTGCCACCCTTGCCGGTGATGCGCAGGGTCTCGGGCAGGGGGGCGTCGGACCGGATCAACGACAGCCCCTCCGATATCCGCAGGCCGCAGCCGTACAGCAGGGTCAGGACGGCCCGGTCCCTCGCGGCCTCCCAGGCCTCGGTGTCCGGATCTGCATCGGTCTCCTGCAGAAGGCCGCGGGCATGGTCCTCGCTGACGGGGCGGGGCAGGGACGGCTTGATCCGCGGGCCCCGCACAAGGGCCAGTTGCGGCGCCGGCGTGGCGCAGCGCCGGTCGAGGAAGCCGTGGAAGGCGCGGATGGCCGACAGGGTCTGGCTGATCGATCTGGCGGCCAGTGGATGGTCACCCGATCGCCGCTCGGCCAGATGGGCGCGCACCTCGGCCGCGGTCACCGTCCCCAGATCGGCCAGCCGCTGCGGTCCACCCCGGTGCCGCTCCAGAAAGGCGAGATACAGCCGCCCGATGCGGCCGTAGGCTTCCAGCGTATTGGCGGCCAGCCGGCGTTCGTGGGCCAGATGCTCCAGCCATGCGGCGAGGGCTTCCCCGGCGCTCGTCAGTTGAGGATCGGCCATCGCTCGGCTGTCCGTTCCACCACCCGGGCGATGAAGGCCACCAGTTCGCAGCCCATGGTCGGGGTGAAACCGTCCTCCTCGGGCGAACCGAAGGCGCAGATGGCGTGGCGCGCGGGCGCCTCCGCGCCGGGAAACTGCGGGGCCATGCGGATCAGGGCGACGGACTTCACCTCGGCCTCTGACGCGCCGAACAGGTTCAGGCCGTCAAAATTGGGCCCGAGCCAGGTCAGGCCGTGCTCGCCCAGCAGGGAATCGACGCCGCCGGCCTCGAGTCCGCGCCAGCCGAACGGCACCCCGCCGGGCTTCTCAAGGGCGATGGCCGCACCGGCCAGGCCGAACCGGCCCTGCGCCACCGCATCGAGACGGCGGGCCAGATCGGACGGGTTGCGCGCCTCCATCAGGTCCAGCGCCGCGACATGGGTCTGGGTCTGGGCGGCGAAATTGGCCCGGGCGATGGATTCAATGCGTTTGCGGGCGTCGGCCTCGCGCTCCGCGGCCTCCTCCAGCCTGGTCAGGGCGGCGCGGCCGAACTCGACCACATTGCGCCCGTGGGGCTTCAGCCCGATCTCTTCCAGCAGCGAGCGGTCGTCCAGCAGGATCTGGGCGTTGGCCTGCAGCCACGCACGGATCTCCGGCCAGTGGGGCTCTTCCGGCTTGGTCGAGAGGTCAGGCGAAACGCTCACAAACCTCTCCTCGAGGTCAAACTACAGGATGGACTGACCCGTCTTGCCCCAGTCCGCCAGGAAGGCATCAAGCCCCTTGTCGGTTAACGGGTGCTTGACCAGGGCCTTGAAAACGTCGGCCGGGATGGTGGCGGCGTCCGCGCCGGCCACGGCGGCGGCGCTGACGTGCCCCGGATTGCGCAGGGACGCGGCCAGAATCTGCGTGTCGAAGCCGTGCACGTCGTACAGTACGCGGATTTCCTCCAGCAGACCGATGCCATCGGCGCCGTGGTCTTCCAGCCGGCCGACGAAGGGCGAGATGAAGGTCGCGCCGGCCTTGGCGGCCAGCATGGCCTGGGCGGCCGAGAAGCACAGGGTGACGTTGGTCCGGATCCCCTTGTCGGCGAAGGCCCGCGCCGCCCGCAGCCCGTCCCAGGTCAGGGGCAGTTTGACGACGACATTCGGTGCGATGGCGGCGAGCTTGTCGCCTTCCTTCACCATGGTCTCGAAATCGGTCGCCACGGCCTCGGCGGAGATCGGCCCCTCGACGAGGGCGCAAATCTCGGCGATGACCTCGGCGATGTTGCGACCGGATTTGGCGATCAGCGAGGGATTGGTGGTGACGCCGTCCACCATGCCGGTGGGGACCATGTCCTTGATGACGGCGACGTCGGCTGTGTCGAGAAAGAGTTTCATGTCGGTCTCTCTAGCGGAGCGCGAAGGGCGGTGAAAGTCGCCAGCGTCCTCATCCCCCTGCCGGTGCCGGAAGCCTTCGACTACGAAGTCCCCGAGGGGCTTGACGTCGTGCGCGGGGATCAGGTCGCCGTGCCGCTGGGGCCGAGGCTGATGCGGGGCATTGTCTCGGAGGCGCGGGAGACGACAGGGTCGAACCGGCGGCTGAAGGCCATCGACCATGTGCTGGACGATCCGCGCCTGCCCGAACGCACCGTCGACTTCGTCGAATGGGCCGCGCGCTGGACGCTGAGCGCGCCCGGCGAGATGGCGGCGGCGGCGTTGAAGGGCCTGCGCGCGCCTCGCCCCCGTCCCGAGCGCCGCGTCCGCCGCGTCGGGGACCGCGTGCCCGTCAAGCTGACGGCGCCCCGGGCGGCTGTGCTCGAGACGCTCGGCCAACGGTCCATGCCCGGCCCCGATCTGGCGCGGGCGGCGGGCGTCTCCTCCGGCGTGATCAAGGGGCTCCTGGACGAGGGCGTCCTCGAGGTCATCGAGATCGAGGCTGTCGCCGCCTTCGACGCGCCCGATCCCGATCATGCCCCGGCGATGCTGAACCCTGATCAGGCGGCAGCGGCAACGGCGATGGCGGAGGCCACGGCGAAGGGCGGCTTCGCTCCCTTCCTGCTCGACGGAGTCACCGGCTCGGGCAAGACCGAGGCCTATCTGGAGGCGGCGGCGCGGACGCTGAAGGCCGATCCGGCGGCGCAGGTGCTGATTCTTCTGCCCGAGATCGCCCTGACCCAGGACTTGATCGCGCGGATCACGGCCCGTTTCGGCGCCGCTCCGGCCGAATGGCATTCGGGCGTCGCCCCCCCACGCCGGCGCCAGGTCTGGGAGGCGGTGGTCGCCGGCCGCTGCAACATCGTGGTCGGGGCGCGGTCGGCGCTGTTCCTGCCCTATGTGAACCTGCGGCTGGTGGTGGTGGACGAGGAGCACGACGGCTCGTTCAAACAGGACGAGGGTCTGGTCTATCACGGCCGCGACCTGGCGGTGGCGCGGGCGCGGATCGAGGGGGCGACGGTGGTGCTGGCCTCGGCCACGCCCTCGCTGGAGACTTTGTGGAACGCGCATCAGGGTCGTTACGGCTGGCTCAAACTGGCGGCGCGGCACGGGGCGGCCCTGCTGCCTGAGGTGACCCTGCTGGACCTGCGCCAGTGCCCGCCCGATCCGCAGACCTGGCTGTCGCAGCCGCTGCGCGAAGCGATCGGCGAGACCCTGCAGCGCGGCGAACAGACCCTGCTGTTCCTCAACCGGCGCGGCTATGCGCCCGTCGTGCTGTGCCGGGCCTGCGGCCACCGGATGACGGCGCCGGATACGGACAGCTGGCTGGTCGAGCACCGCTACACCGGGCGGCTGGTCTGTCACCTGACCGGCTTCACCATGGCGCGGCCGAAACACTGTCCGTCGTGCGGCGCGGTCGACAGCCTCGTCTCGGTCGGCCCCGGCGTGGAGCGGGTCGAGGAGGAGGTGCGTCAGCTGTTCCCCGAGGCCCGCACGGCGGTGTTCAGTTCCGACACCACGCCCGACGCCCGATCCGCCCGCGCCCTGATCCAGCGCATGACCGACGGCGAGATCGACATCCTCGTGGCCACCCAGGCGGCGGCCAAGGGCCACAACTTCCCGCGGCTGACGCTGGTGGGGGTGGTGGACGCCGACCTCGGCCTGCGCGGCGGCGACCTGCGGGCGGCGGAGCGCACCTTCCAGCTGCTGACCCAGGCCACCGGCCGGGCCGGGCGGGCCGACAAGCCGGGACGGGCCATCCTGCAGACCTGGACGCCCGAACACCCGGTGCTGCAGGCGCTGGCGGCCGGCGATCGGGACGCCTTCGTCGCCGCCGAGATGGCCGAGCGCGAGGCCGCCTTCCTGCCGCCTTACGGCCGACTGGCGGCGATCATCCTGTCGAGCGAAAATCCGGTCGCGGTGGAGAAGTTGGCGCGCGAACTGGCCGGTTCGATTCCCAACGCCGACCGCCTCGAAGTCTACGGCCCCGCCGACGCCCCCCTGGCCCTGGTGCGCGGCCGGCGGCGCAAGCGGCTGCTGGTCCGCGCCGACCGCGACGTGGACCTGCAGGGCTTCCTGCGGGCCTGGCTGGCGCGGGTGAAGGTGCCGGGATCGGTGCGACTGAGTGTGGACGTGGATCCGTACAGCTTTCTTTAGGGCGCTTCTCCCTCCCCATGAAGGGGAGGGAGAACCTACCTCGGCCCCGTCAGCCGGATCTCGAACAGGGTCGGCCAGTTCTTGCCCGTCACGAACAGGCGGCGGCCGACCGGGTCCCAGGCGATGCCGTTCAGGACGGCGTCGGTCGGGTCGAGCCCGCTCCGGTCCGGCATCAGCTCCGTCAGGTCGATAATGCCGGTGATCTCGCCCGTCGTCGGATTGATGCGGATAATGAAGTCGGTCTGCCACAGGTTGGCGAACACCTCGCCCTCGACCCATTCCAGTTCGTTGATCTGGGTGACCGGCCGGCCCTGCAGGGTGACAGGGACGCGGCCGGTCTCCTCCAGCGTCACGGGATCGAGAAAGCGCAGCGCCGCGGTGCCGTCCGACAGGATCAGCCGCGTGGAGTCATGGGTCAGCCCCCAGCCTTCGCCCTCATAGGCGTGCTCGCCGCGCGGCTCGAGGTCGTCGGCGTCCCAGACGAAGGCCTTGCCGTTCTTCCAGGTCAGGGTCACGATCCGGTCGCCGATGACGGTCAGGCCTTCGCCGAAATATTCGTCGTCCAGCTCATGCATCTGGAGCACGACGCCGTCCTCCAGCCGGACCCGCCGCACGGTCGACGGATAGCGTCCGGTGCTTTCCAGCAGTTCGCCGTTGTGGAACGCCAGCCCCTGGGTGAAGGCCCGGCGGTCATGCGGATAGGTCCGCACGACCTCGAAGCCATAGACCGGCACCTGCGCGACCGCCGCAGCGGGCGCGACGAAGGCGGCGAGCCCGAGGAACAGGGCGACCGCCAGAACGGGCGCGCCGGTCCGCATGGATCAGGCCCGGCTGTCGGCCGCGTCGGCCTCGGCCTCGGCCGCCCGGGCCCTGGCCTCCGCCTGATCGGCCTGGGCCCTCAGTTGCTGGGCGCTCTCCCGTTTGGTCGAGGCCTTGCGGCTCCACATGTTCAGGATCTCGACCCCGGCCGAGAAGGCCATGGCGGCGTAGATATAGCCCTTGGGCACATGGGCGCCGAAGCCCTCGGCGATCAGCACCATGCCGATCATCAGCAGGAAGCCGAGGGCCAGCATGACCACGGTCGGGTTCTTGTTGATGAATTCGGCCAGCGGATCGGCGGCGAGCAGCATCACGGTAACGGCGACCAGAACGGCCACGACCATGATCGGCAGGTGATCGGTCATGCCGACCGCGGTCAGGATGGAGTCGATCGAGAAGACCAGGTCCAGCAGGATGATCTGGAAGATCGCCGAGCCGACGTTGGAGATGACAACGTCGGCCTTGTCCTTCTCCAGCAGGTCCTTGCCGGGCGTGGGATCGACGGTGTGGTGGATTTCCTTGGTCGCCTTCCAGACCAGGAACAGGCCGCCGGCGATCAGGATCATGTCCTTCCACGAGAAGGAATTGTCCATGACGGTGAAGACCGGGGCGGTCAGGCTGACGATCCAGGCGATCATCGACAGCAGGGCCAGGCGCATGATCAGCGCCAGCGAGATGCCGATGCGGCGGACCCGCGAGCGATGCTCCTCCGGCAGCTTGTTCGACAGGATCGAGATGAAGATCAGGTTGTCGATCCCCAGCACCACCTCCATCACGATCAGGGTGATGAGCGCCGCCCAGGCGGCGGGATCCGAGAGGAGGGGAAGTATGGAGTCGAACATCTGTCGCGTGATCCTGAGGGCGTGGGGCCGGAATGCCTCTGTACAGCGGAGGTTGCAGGTGCGGCAATCCGGCGTGATGCGGCGGCCTGTCTCGGTTGCGGTCCGGGGGTTACGATGCTATCAGGCGCCCGGCTGAGCCGGAGGGCGCGTTGCGAGACGCGTCCCCCAAGTGCTTTCTCAAAGCATTTCAGACCTTTGACTGGCGCGGACACGCCGCCGGTCGCCAACCCGAACGCTAACCGCGCGGACATGACTAGTGGCTGACGACTACAGGACGACGGAAGTCGGCGAGCGCTACGCACAGGCGCTGTTCGACCTCGCTGATGAAACGGGCGTTCTGGACGCCGTTCGCGCCGACCTCGCCTCGCTGCGCGCGGCCTGGAACGAGAGCGCCGATCTGCGCCGTCTGGCCCAGTCGCCTGTGATCGCCGCCGAGGACCAGCAAAAGGGTCTGACCGCCATCGCCGACAAGGCGAAGTTCAATCGCGTGACGAAGAATTTCCTCGGCCTGCTGGCCCAGAACGGCCGCTCGCGCGACCTGACGGCCGTGATCGCCGGGTTCGAGCTGCTCCACGCGAAGAAGACGGGCGTCGTCGCCGCCGAGGTCGTATCGGCCCAGGCGCTGACCGCCGCCCAGATGAAATCCATCCAGACCGCGCTCCGCACTTCGCTGGGCAAGGATCCGGAGATGACCGCCCGCGTCGATCCGTCGATCCTGGGCGGCCTCAAGGTCAAGGTCGGCTCGAAACTGTTCGACGCCTCGCTGAAGACCAAGCTCGACCAGATGAAGTTTGCCCTGAAGCGCGCGTAAGCGCGCTGATCCACCAGAATTCAGCGCGCCCGACCGGCGCGCTGACAAGACGATAACAGAGAGCCTGTCATGGACATCCGCGCCGCCGAAATCTCGGCCATCCTCAAGTCGCAGATCGCCTCTTTCGGCGTTGAAGCGGACGTGTCCGACGTCGGCCAGGTGCTGTCGGTCGGCGACGGCATCGCCCGCATCCACGGTCTGGACAATGTCCAGGCCGGCGAGATGATTGAATTCCCCAAGGCCGGCGTGAAGGGCATGGCCCTGAACCTCGAGCGCGACAACGTCGGCGCCGTGATCTTCGGCCAGGACAACCAGATCGCCGAGGGCGACGAGGTCCGCCGTCTGGGGGAGATCGTGGACGTGCCGGTCGGCAAGGGTCTGCTGGGCCGCGTCGTCAACCCGCTGGGCGAGCCGATCGACGGCAAGGGTCCGATCCAGTTTACCGAGCGCCGCCGCGTGGACGTGAAGGCCCCGGGCATCATCCCGCGGAAGTCGGTGCATGAGCCGATGCAGACCGGCCTGAAGGCCATCGACACCCTGATCCCGATCGGCCGCGGCCAGCGCGAGCTGATCATCGGCGACCGTCAGGTCGGCAAGACCGCTGTCGCCATCGACACCATCCTGAACCAGAAGAGCACCAACGCCGCCGCCGCGTCGGAAGGCGAGAAGCTTTACTGCATCTACGTCGCCATCGGTCAGAAGCGCTCGACCGTGGCCCAGATCGTCAAGACACTCGAGGAGCGCGGCGCCCTGGACTACACCATCGTCGTCGCCGCCACGGCCTCCGAGCCGGCCCCGCTGCAGTTCCTGGCCCCGTTCTCGGGCACGGCCATGGGCGAGTTCTTCCGCGACAACGGCATGCACGCCCTGATCGTCTATGACGACCTGTCGAAGCAGGCTGTGGCCTATCGCCAGATGTCCCTGCTGCTGCGCCGTCCGCCGGGCCGCGAAGCCTATCCGGGCGACGTCTTCTATCTGCACAGCCGGCTGCTCGAGCGTTCGGCCAAGCTGAACGCCGACTACGGCTCGGGCTCGATGACCGCCCTGCCGCTGATCGAGACCCAGGCCAACGACGTCTCGGCCTACATCCCCACCAACGTGATCTCGATCACCGACGGCCAGATCTTCCTCGAATCCGACCTGTTCTACCAGGGCATCCGCCCGGCCGTGAACGTCGGCATCTCGGTGTCGCGCGTGGGCTCCTCGGCCCAGACCAAGGCGATGAAGAAGGTCGCCGGCTCGATCAAGGGCGAACTGGCCCAATATCGGGAAATGGCCGCCTTCGCGAAATTCGGCTCGGACCTCGACGCCTCGACCCAGAAACTGCTGGCCCGCGGCGCCCGCCTGACCGAGCTGCTGAAGCAGCCGCAGTACAGCCCGCTGACCATGGAAGAGCAGGTCGTCTCGGTTTACGCCGGCACGCGCGGCTATCTGGACGGCATCGCGGTCGGCGACATCGGCCGCTTCGAGAGCGAGCTGCTGGCCCGCATCAAGTCGTCGAACGCCGGCCTGCTGGACGGCATCCGCGCCAAGAAGGACCTCACCGCCGAGCTCGAAGCCGAGCTGAAGTCGGTGCTGGACGCCTTCCTCAAGACCTTCGCCTGAGACCGGACCGGATAGCGAGAAAGTAGCGCCGGATGGCCAGCCTCAAGGAAATGCGCAATCGGATCGGAAGCGTCAAGTCGACGCAGAAGATCACGAAAGCCCTGAACATGGTCGCCGCGGCCAAGCTGAAGCGCGCCCAGGACCAGGCTGAAAGCGCCCGTCCCTATGCCCGCAAGATGGCCGCGGTCATCGCCAACCTCGCCGCCGGCGTGTCCGGCGACGGGGCGCCGAAACTGCTGGCCGGCACGGGATCGGACAAGAAGCACCTGATCGTCGTCGCCACCGGCGACAAGGGTCTGGCGGGCGGGTTCAACACCAACGTCATCCGGGCTGCGCGCGAGCGGATCAACAGCCTGATCGCCGCCGGCAAGGACGTCCGCATCATCGCCGTGGGCCGCAAGTCCCGCGACGGCCTGTCCCGTCTCTACGGCGACAAGCTGGTGAAGACATTCGAGATGTCGGACCACAAGGTCATCGGCCTTCCGGCGGCTGAGCCGATCGCGGCCCTGATCGCCGAGGAGTTCGAGGCCGGAAACGCCGACGTCGTCACCCTGTTCTACAGCCGCTTCCAGTCGGTCATCGCCCAGATCCCGACGCCGAAACAGCTCATCCCGGCCGTCGTCGACGGCGACGCCCCGCCGATCGACCTGAACGGCGCGACCTACGAATACGAGCCGTCGGAAGAGGAAATCCTCGAGACGCTCCTGCCGCGCAACATCACCACCCAGGTGCTGGCCGCCCTCTACGAGAACCAGGCCAGCTTCTTCGGGGCCCAGATGGGCGCGATGGACAACGCCACGCGCAATGCGGGCGACCTGATCAACAGCCTGACCCTGCAGTACAACCGCAAGCGTCAGGCCCAGATCACCACCGAACTGATCGAGATCATCGCCGGCGCCGAAGCCCTCTGATCCGAACCCCGCCCAGATACACGCCAAGCACGACCTTCCGAACGGAACGAACCGATGACCGACACCACCGCCAAGAAACCCGCCGCCAAGAAGCCGGCTGCTCCCAAGGCTCCGAAGGCCGCCGCCGCCACCGGTAACGCCGCCTATACGGCCGGCACCGGCGTGGGCAGGATCGCCCAGGTCATCGGCGCCGTCGTCGACGTCGAGTTCACCGGCCAGCTGCCGGCGATCCTGAACGCCCTGGAGACGCAGAACGTCGACCAGAAGACCGGCAAGCCCTTCACCCTGGTTCTGGAAGTCGCCCAGCACCTCGGCGAGAACATGGTCCGCACCATTGCCATGGACACCTCGGAAGGCCTGACGCGCGGCCAGGCCGTGACCGACACCGGCACCTCCATCCTGGCCCCGGTCGGCCCCGGCACCCTCGGCCGGATCATGAACGTCGTCGGCGCGCCGATCGACGAGCAAGGCCCGATCAAGACCACCATGTACCGCCCGATCCACCGCGAGGCGCCCTCGTTCGAAGAGCAGTCGACCTCGTCGGAAATCCTCGTCACGGGGATCAAGGTCATCGACCTGATGTGCCCCTACACCAAGGGCGGCAAGATCGGCCTGTTCGGCGGCGCCGGCGTGGGCAAGACCGTGACCATGCAGGAACTGATCAACAACATCGCCAAGGCCTACGGCGGTTATTCGGTTCTGGCCGGCGTGGGTGAGCGCACCCGCGAGGGCAACGACCTGTATCACGAGATGATCGAGTCCAACGTGAACGTGGACCCGACCAAGAACAACGGCTCGACCGAAGGCTCCAAGTGCGCCCTCGTCTACGGCCAGATGAACGAGCCTCCCGGCGCCCGCGCCCGCGTCGCCCTGACCGGCCTGGCCCAGGCCGAGTATTTCCGCGACGAGGAAGGCAAGGACGTGCTGCTGTTCGTCGACAACATCTTCCGCTTCACGCAAGCCGGTTCGGAAATGTCGGCCCTGCTGGGCCGCATCCCGTCGGCGGTGGGCTATCAGCCGACCCTGGCCACCGAGATGGGCAACCTGCAGGAGCGCATCACCTCGACCAAGAAGGGCTCGATCACCTCGGTCCAGGCCATCTACGTCCCCGCCGACGACCTGACCGACCCGGCCCCCGCCGCCTCGTTCGCCCACCTGGACGCGACGACCGTGCTGAGCCGCGACATCGCCGCCCAGGCCATCTTCCCGGCCGTGGACCCGCTCGACTCGACCTCGCGGATCATGGACCCGCTGGTCATCGGCGAAGAGCACTACCGCGTCGCCCGTTCGGTCCAGGAAGTCCTGCAGCAGTACAAGGCGCTGAAGGACATCATCGCCATCCTGGGCATGGATGAGCTGTCGGAAGAGGACAAGCTGATCGTCTCGCGCGCCCGCAAGATCCAGCGCTTCCTGTCGCAGCCCTTCTTCGTGGCCGAGCAGTTCACCGGCGCCGACGGCAAATTCGTCTCGCTGGAAGACACCATCCGCTCGTTCAAGGGCATCGTCGCCGGCGAATACGACCACCTGCCGGAAGCCGCCTTCTACATGGTCGGCGCCATCGAGGAAGCGGTCGCCAAGGCCGAGAAGCTCGCCGCCGAGGCGGCCTGATCCATGGCCGGCAAGCTCAGCTTCTCGCTGGTGTCGCCTGAGCGCGAGGTCTTCAACGGCCTCGTCGACCAGGTCGACGCGCCCGGCGTCGAGGGCGATTTCGGCGTCCTCGCCGACCACGCGCCCTTCATGACCGCCCTGCGCGAAGGCGTCGTCACGGTCATCGACGGCGGGTCGCGCCGCCAGTTCGAGGTCCACGGCGGTTTCGCCGACGTGACCCCGGCCGGCCTGACCATCCTGGCCGAACAGGCCTCGGAAGTGACGGCGGCCGCCTGACACCTTGTCATCCCGGACGTGGCGAAGCCGCGATCCGGGACGCGACCCTCTCGACAAGTCTCCTCCCGGAAGGCGCGCAGCGACTGTCCGGGAGCAGGGTTGAAGCCACCCGGATCCCGGTTCAGCTCTCCGAGCTGCCCGGGATTTCCTGTTTGTGGGTGCCGGTCGCGTCCCGGCTCTTCCCCCGGCTTTCGCCGGGGTTCGGCCGGGATGACAAGGTGTGCGGACCTTGACCCTCCCGACGGGTGCCCTAGATAGCCCCTGCAGACGAGGCCACGTCCTCGCCCCGGCGATCCTGGATCGCGGGCAAAGTCCGGGACGGCCCGGCCCTTTGCACGGAGGGCCGTCATGGCCTGGACATATCTCATCATCGCCGGCCTGCTCGAGATCGTGTGGGCCTATTTCATGAAGCAGTCGCACGGCTTCACCCGCCTGTGGCCCAGCGTAGCGACCCTGGCCTTCATGGGCGCCAGTTTCGGCCTGCTGGCCCTGGCCATGAAGTCCCTGCCGATGGGCTCGGCCTATATGGTCTGGACCGGCATCGGCGCGGTCGGCGCCTTCATCGTCGGCGTGGTCTTCCTGCAGGAGCATCTCAGCCTGTGGCGGGTGCTGGCGGCGTTGCTGATCGTCAGCGGGATCGTTCTCATGCGTCTGGCGCCCAGCCAGTAGCGGCGTTAGCTTCGGGCCATGCTCGAGCTCCGTCCCAACTGCGAATGCTGTGATCGCGACCTGCCATTCGACAGCGCCGAGGCCCGTATCTGCACCTTTGAATGCACCTTCTGCGCCGATTGCGTGGACAGGGCGCTCAAGGGCGTCTGCCCCAACTGCGGCGGGGGGTTCAGCGCGAGACCGGTCCGACCGGCGCACCTGATGGCGAAATATCCGGCCTCGGCGAAACGGGTGCTCAAGCCGCAGGGCTGTGCCGCCGCCTAGACCACCAGCGGCGCGAACACGGCTACGACCTGTTCGTAGCAGGCCCGCTTGAACGGCACGATCAGGTCCGGGGCGTCGCTGAGCGGGCCCCAGCGCCAGGCGTCGAACTCGATCTCGCCGTGGGCCTCGAGATCGATCTCGGACTCGTCACCGGTGAAGCGGAAGGCGAACCACTGCTGCTTCTGGCCGGCCCAGCCGCGGGCCTGTTTCGAGCCGCCGTAGTCGGGAGGGAAGTCGTAGGCGATCCACTCTTCGGTGCGGGCGATCAGCTCCGCTGAAGTCACCCCGGTCTCCTCGAACAGCTCGCGACGGGCGGCGGCCTCAAGGTCCTCGCCGTCGTCGACCCCGCCCTGCGGGAACTGCCAGTTATGAGGGCCTTCGGTCGCGACCCGGCGCCCGTACCAGACGCGCCCGTCCGGATGGAACAGCACGACGCCGACGTTGGGGCGGTAGCGGGAGAGGTCGGTCATAGGGATGAGGGATTAGGGATTAGGGATGAGGGAGGGAAGGGGGTTTGGCGCGGGACGGAGCCGAGAGGCTGCTTCCAATCCCTGATCCCTAATCCCTCATCCCTATCTTCCCGGCCGCTGCGTCATCGCCGACGCCGGCGCCAGTTGCAGGCCGCGGGCGTCCATGTCGGCGGTCCAGCGGGCCACGGCCTCGACCGTGACCGGATAGCTGAAGCCGGTGCCCAGCGCCTGGCCGTTGCCCTTGGCGAGCGCTTCCAGGGCGTTCAGCTGGGCGACGATGGCGGTCGGGTTCTGTTCCTCGTCGATGATGCGGTTGGCGCTGGCCCGGGCCCAGGCGCCGGGACGGCGGCTCATCGAGCCGTCGTCAAGGAAGGCGATCCCGCGCTGGCGCAGGACGGTCATGAAGGCGGACATTCCCGCATCCGAGGCTGCGAAACGGTCGCCCATATAGTTGGTGACGCCGAAATAGCCGGTCGCCCGTCCGAGCAGCCAGTTCATCCGCGCCTGGATATCGGCCGCTTCCGCCGAGGCCAGCAGGGTATGCGGGCCGGGATCGTTGTCGGGATAGCCCGACGGCTCCATCGGCATTTCCAGCATGACCTCGTGGCCTTGCGCGCGGGCCAGATCGATCCAGCCCTGCAGGCCCTCGGCATAGGGGACGAAGCTTAGGGTGACCTCGGCCGGCAGGCGTTCGATGGCGGCGCGGGTGGTCACGGCATTGAGGCCGAGGCCGCCGACGATGATAGCGACCCGCGGGCGGCCGTTGGAGCGGAACGGGCGGGCATAGGCCTGGGCCGGCACCCGGCCGTCCGCAGCGATGGCCGGCAGGGGGCCGTTGGGTCCCGGCTGGCTGAGGCCGGCGATCGGGGCTGCGGGCAGGGGGCTGGCGGCGACGCGCGGTGCGGTCACGGGCGTGCCATTGCCGGAGACAGTGGCGCCGTTGGGCAGGGTGATGACGGCCTCGCCGCCCAAGGCGGGATCGACGGCGGCGCCGTCTCCGGCCAGATCCTGCCACGAGCCATAGGCGCCGACGGAGAAGGCCTCCAGCCCGGTTGGCGCCGGGGCGGCCACGGCGACCTCGCGCTTGAGCGCCGCGCGGGCCGATGGGGCGCCGGCGCGGGGGTCGCCCAGCACGGTGATGAACAGGGCGGCGGCGGCGAGCAGCAACAGACCCGCGCCGGCCACGGCGACGGGCGGCTTCTTCAGGATGCGGCCGACAGGGGCGAGGATTTCGCGCAACGACCGGCGCACCGGGGGCGCTCCGGCGGTGGTGGCGAGGACAGACTGGCGCTTGGCGAACATGGGCAGGACTGGACGCTCGAACGGGGGTCCGCGAAGCGGACTCCTTCAAGGCTCACAGTGGCTTGCGTCGGTTAAGAAAGCCTAACGCGCCGTTAGCCATGCGCCGTCCCCGGCGGCGTCAGTTTTCCGGCGTGGGCTCCGGCTCGGCCGCGGCCAGGGCGGTGCCGGGTGCGGTCACCACAATTCCCTCCGGCGCGGCCGCAAGCTGGGCCAGGTTGCCGCCGGCGCGCAGCACGTCGAAAGCCCGCTCGAGCTGATAATCCTTGTCCTCGGGCCAGTCCTCGCCGGGCGCCTCGTGCGGGGTGTGCGGCCCGCGGCGTTCGGCGCCGATCGAGGAGTCCAGCGCCGTGGCGTAGGCGGCCTCGGAATAGATGAAGTTCGACCGCGACACGATCCGCGCCTCGGCCAGCGACCGCGACACTTCCAGATCGGGTTCGATACCGATCTTCTGGATCGAGGCGCCCGACGGCGTGAAATAGCGCGCTGTGGTGATCGACAGGGCGCCGTCGGCCCCGTTGCGCAGCGGAATGACGGTCTGCACCGAACCCTTGCCGAAACTGGTCAGGCCGACGATCGTCGCCCGCTGGTGATCCTTCAGGGCGCCGGCGACGATCTCCGAGGCCGAGGCGGAGCCGTAGTTGATCAGCACCACCAGCGGCAGGCCGCCGGTCAGGTCGCCCGGCCGGGCCCCGTAGCGCTGGATCTGGTCGGCCTTGCGCCCCCGCTGGCTGACGATCTCGCCGCGCTCCAGGAAGGCGTCGGACACGGCGATGGCCGCGTCCAGCAGACCGCCGCCATTGTTGCGCAGGTCCAGTACATAGCCCTTGATGCGCGGATTCTCGGCCTTCAGCCGGGCGATGGTTTCGCCCAGTTCGCGGCCGGTGTTCTCATTGAAGGTCGAGACGCGCAGATAGGCGAACTCGCCCTCCAACCGGCCCGTGACCGAGTCGATCCGGATAACCTCGCGCGTCAGGGTGACCTCGCGCGGCTCCTCGCCGTCGCGCAGGAAGGTGACTTGGACCGAGGTGCCGACGGCCCCGCGCAGTTTTTCGGAGACCTGGCTGACGGTCAGACCCGCGGCGCTCTGGCCCTCGATGGAGGAGATGACGTCGCCGGCGTTGACGCCGGCGCGGGCGGCCGGGCCGCCGTCCATGGGCGAGATCACCTTCACCAGCCCACCTTCGGCCTGGATGGTCAGACCCACGCCCGAATAGGCGCCCGAGGTCCGCTCCTGAAGCTCGTCGAAGCCGGCCGGCGGCAGATAGTTGGAGTGGGGGTCGAGGGCGCCCATCATGCCCTGCAGCGCCGCCTCGATCAGCTTCTTGTCGTCGACCGGCACTACATAGGCCTGTTCGACAATGCCCAGCACATCCCCGAACAGGGCCAGCATCCGGAACGCCTCGTTGCGCGGCGTCTGGCCCGTGGCGGTCGCGGCGCCGAGCCCCACCAGGGTCACGGCGGCGGCGCCAACCAGCAACAATTTACGCATCGGGTCTCTTTCAGCGAACGGGGAGGCGGCTCTTGGTCGGGCAGTTACGGACCGACCGGCGACGAAAACGTGGCCGATCAGCGATTCCCCGATAAAATCAGCGTCATCGGCGGATGGGAAGCGGTTTCGCCGGGAGGGAGTGGCGAGTGGTTAGTGGCTAGTGACGAGTGGGTGCACCGGTGACGGGTGAGACAGGCGCGCTTCTCACGAGTCACTGACCACTAGCCACTAGCCACCAGCCACTAGCCACCAATCACTCACCTCAGCCACGGCGCCGGATCGATCGGGCGTTCGTCGCGGCGCAGCTCGAACGCCGCCTCGCCGTCCGCGCCGGTTCGACCCAGGGCCTGGCCGTCCGCGACCTGGGCGCCGGCCTCGACCGAAACCTCGTCCAGGCCCGAGATCACCGCGCGCCAGCCGGGGCCGAGATCGAGGATGACGACCTGTCCCCAGCCGCTCAGCGGCCCGGCGAAGGCGACGCGTCCGGCGGCCGGGGCACGGACCTCGGCCTCGTCGGCGCGCCAGCTCCAGCCGCTCGACCCCTGACCGAAGCGGCGCGACGGCGCGCCCTCGACCGGCGCGGTCAGGCGGCTGCGCCCGGCGGGCAGGCGCGTGGCGGCGGGCTCGCTCTCGGTCCCGACGGGCGGGACGGCCGCGCCCAGTGATCGTAGCCGCGCCTCCAGCACGCGGGTCGCCCGTTCAGCGCCCTCGGCCTCGGCCCTCAACACGGCCTGAAGCGCGGTCTTGCGTCCGGTCAGGGCCTCGATTTCCGCGCGCCGGTCGCCCCGCGCGCTTTCGGTGGTGAAGAGTTGCTCGCTGTTCAGGGCGCTGAGCCGCCGCACGCGCACCACCTCGGCCTGGCGGTCGGCCAGCCCCTGGGCCCGGTCCTGCAGCGCCGGCGCCATGGCCCGCATCAGTATGGCGGCCCGCACCGTATCCACCGCCTTGTCGGCGGGCACCAGCAGCGGCGGCGGCGGCCGTCGGCTCATCATCTGCAGGGCGGAGAGCAGCCGGCCCTGACGCCCCCGCGCCCGCGACAGCTGGGCCACCAGCGCCGCCTCGCGCGCACTCAGCTCGCGCAGTCGCGCCCTCTGGCCGGCGATGACGGCGTCATCCTGACCGACCGCGGCGCGCAACTCGGCCAGCTGTCGTTCGAGCCCGGCGATCTCCCGGGCGGCCTCGGTGGCCTCCGCGCGCAGCCGCAGGGCGCGCGCCCGTTCGTCACGGAACTCGCCCTGCAGCCGTTTGACCTCGTCGGTCGGCGGTGACTGGCGCGCGATCGCCGCCACCGGCAGGGCGATCAGGCTCAGACAGAGGATCAGGAGGGGCGCGCGCATCAATCCCGATGATAGGGCGATCCGGCCAGAATGGTCACGGCGCGATACAGCTGCTCCGCCAGCATGGCTCGCGCCAGCGCATGCGGCCAGGTCTGGGGACCGAAGGCGAGGGTCGATCCCGCCGCCGCACGCACGCTTTCGTCCAGCCCGTCGGCCCCGCCGATGGCGAAGACCAGCCGCCGCTCGCCGCGGTCGCGCAGCCCGGCGATATGGTCGGCGAAGGCGCGGCTGGAGAAGGTCTTGCCGCGTTCATCGCAGGCGATCAGGTGCGCGCCCTCGGCGGCCTTGAGGATCAGCTCGGCCTCCGGCGCCTTGCCCGGCTTGCGCGGCTCCAGGTCGATCAGTTCCAGCGGGCCGAGGCCCAGCGCTCGTCCGGCCAGGGTGGCGCGCTCGGCGTAGTCAGCCGCCAGCACGGCCTCGGGTCCCCGCCCCGGCTTGCCGATGGCGATGACGGCCAGCTTCATGGGTTCAGGGCCTTGGGATCAGGAGATCAGGCGCGCGCGTCGACGCGGTGGCCGCTCTCGACCGACCAGATCTTTTCGATGTTGTAGAAGGCGCGGACTTCCGGACGGAACAGGTGGACGATGACGTCCCCCGCATCCAGCAGCACCCAGTCGCAGTGCGGCAGGCCCGAAACCTTGACCTTGCCCAGACCCTGTTCCTTCAGCGCGCGCTGAAGGTGGTCGGCCAGGGCGCCGACGTGACGGTGCGACCGTCCGGAGGCGATGATCATGGTGTCGGCCATCGGGCTTTTGCCCTTCAGGTCGATGAGGACGATGTCCTGGGCCTTGTCGTCGTCGAGACGCGACAATATGGCCGTTTCCAGAGCGGTGGAGCCGACGGGAAGGGGAGCCTGCGGACCGTCTTCGGAGCGGATGGAGTCGAATTCGTCCATCTCGTGCGCCGCGTTGGAAGCGGCGGTGTCTTGCGCGTCGTGCGCGGGCGAGGGGGTCAGCGGAGGGCTCCGGGGAGATTACTAAAGCAGAAGCCTATCACAAACGCGCGGCGGCGTCACGCGCGGCCCGCAGCGCGGTTGAGGAGCGGGGGTTAAGCGGGGCCGTCAGATAGGTCCAGGCGGGCGCCTCGAGGTCCGGCAGCAGCCGTGCACGGCCGGACGGCACCCGCGCGGCGGCGAAGCGCGCGGCGGCGGGGGCGGTGCGGCTGTCCAGCTGGCTGCCGGGGCGGGCGATCACCGCCATCGGCATCATCCGCATGATGTCGGTCCAGCCGCGCCATCTGTGAAAACTGGCCAGATTGTCCGAGCCCATCAGCCAGACGAAGCGCACCCCGGGGTGCCGCGCGGTCAGGGCGCGCAGGGTATCGACGGTCCATTGGGTGCCGGCGCGGGTCTCGAAGTCCGAGACGACCATGGAGGGGCCCGCCGACGCCAGCCTCGCCGCCGCGCGCGCCGAGGCCATCCGTTCGGCCAGCGGCGCACTGTCGCGGGCGTCCTTCAGCGGGTTCTGCGGCGACACCAGCCAGATCACCCGGTCCAGCCCGAGCCGCCGCATCGCCGTTTCGGCGACATGGGCGTGTCCGTCATGGGCGGGATTGAACGAGCCCCCGAACAGGCCGACCGCCATCCCCGGCGACAGGTCCAGCCCGTCGCGCAGGGCGCCGGGCCGAGGGCCGTTGGCTTTGGGCGCGGGTCCGGCGTGAAAGAAGGACAAGTCGGGCTCGCGGGGGCTTATGCTCACAAGGGAGCTAACACGGCGCTTTATCGATGTCGCCTGTATGCGCACCCTTATGCTTTCGTCATCCTCCGGCGAGCGAAGCGAGACCGGGGGACCCAGCGGCGCCGCGACCGCGGCGAAACACCGCTGTGTCCAGCGATGGCGCTCTCGACAGTGTCGCGCTCTCGCGCGCCGCTGGGTCCCCCGGTCTGCGCGGCTTCGCCGCTGGCCGGAGGATGACGAAAAGCTACGGCTCCCAGCCGCCGGGCGTTTCCATGACGGTCTCGTCCGTCTCGGCCGGGGCAATCTCGCCGCGGTCCTTGCGCACCTCGGTCCAGGCCGCGCGCAGCAGCGCGGTCACGCCCTCGCCCGAAACGCCCGACACCAGCATGGGCCGGCGGCCGGAGGCGGCCTCCAGCGCGGCGGCCTTCTCCTCGCGCGCCTCGGGCGTCAGGGCGTCGACCTTGTTCAGCGCCAGAACCTCGGCCTTTTCGGCCAGACCGGCGCCATAGGCTTCCAGCTCGTGACGGATCGTATGATAGGCGCCGGCGACGTCGTCCTGGGTGCCGTCGATCAGATGAATCAGACAGCCCGACCGCTCGACGTGGCCGAGGAAGCGGGTGCCGAGGCCGGCGCCTTCCGACGCGCCCTCGATCAGGCCGGGGATGTCGGCGATGACGAACCGCTCCGTGGGCGACAGATCGACCACGCCGAGGTTGGGCACGAGCGTCGTGAACGGATAGTCGGCGATCTTCGGACGCGCCGCCGAGGCGGCCGCGAGGAAGGTCGACTTGCCGGCGTTGGGCAGGCCGGCCAGGCCGACGTCGGCGATCAGTTTCAGCCGCAGCCAGATCCAGCGTTCCTGGCCTTCCTGGCCGGGGTTGGCGTAGGCGGGGGCCTGGTTGGACGGGCCCTTGAAATGGACGTTGCCCCAGCCGCCGTTGCCGCCCTTGAGCAGCATCTCGGTCTTGCCGGCGTAGTCCATGTCGAGCAGGACGGTCTCCTTGTCGTCGTCCAGCACCTGGGTGCCGACGGGGACCTTGAGGATGATGTCCTCGCCCTTGGCGCCGTGCATCTGCCGGCCCATGCCGTGGACGCCGGTCTGGGCCTTGAAATGCTGCTGGTAGCGGAAGTCGATCAGAGTGTTCAGGCCGTCCATGGCCGTGATCCAGACGTTGCCGCCATTGCCGCCGTCGCCGCCGTCCGGCCCGCCGTTCGGGATGAATTTCTCCCGCCGGAACGAGACGGCGCCCGCCCCGCCGTTGCCGGAGCGGATATAGATCTTGGCCTGGTCGAGAAACTTCATCGCGGGATTTCTAAGTGGGCGCTAACGCTCGCGACGCGGTCGCTCGCTGCTTGAGCGCAGCTTATGGCGCAAGAGAGCGGCGATTTACAGGCGGGCCGGATGGAATGCTGGAACCAGCCGGCTGACCCGCATGCGGGCTTCCACTTCCGCGGTTTCCGCACCCACTCTTGCGGGATCCGGACGCAGTCCCCCCCGGTTCCGATCACGCCCTCGGCCCGAGCCAACGAATGGACCGCCGCAGGCGCGCGTGTTGACCCCACGGCCTGATCTGTCCATCTCTATGGTGAAGGTTCCGTCGGGGAAGTCGGATAATGCGAAGGCGTGTGGCTGGCGGACTGCTGGCGGCTTTGAGTCTGGCTCTGGCTGGCTGCGCCGGGGACGCTGGGACACGGGCCCGCCTGCAGCCGGACGTGGTCGCCGGCTCACGCAGCGGCACCATCGAGGTCAGTGTGGATCGGCGTATAGAGTTGCTGAGCGTCATCCAGCTGCTCAGCGGCTATTTCCTGACCACACAGCACGACACCACCTACAAGCGCGAAGTGGCGTCATATTTCGCCCCTCACGCCAATCATCGCGCCGTGACCTTGTTCAGGGAGATGAGCGCGGGGGATTTTCGGTTCAGTGACGTGCCGGACGCAGTCTTGCGCTTTTCTCCGCCGCCCGCGCTGGACCAGAGGATGCCGATCACCCCCGCGATCGCGGCCGCGGCAGGCGGCGAGGCCCGTTTGCTTGAACTGATCGCCGCGATGCGGGATTTCGCCCAGGTCAGCGACTTCGAGAGCTTCTATCGCGCGCATGAGGGCGAATATCGCACCCTCGCGGAACGAGCGCGACCGGGCGTGACCACGCTTGGCCTGGACCTGCAGTCCTACACCGGCCAGCGGATCGACCATGCGGCCGTGGTGCTCGGGCCCCTGCTTCACGACGGTGGGTTCGCGGCGCTTTATGACCTGCCGGGAGGACGGGCGGAGGCCTTTGCCTTTATTGGTCCAGCAGCAGCAACCCAGGGCCAGCCGGATTTCGGAGACGAGCGGAGGCTCTCCGAGCTGGCCGCGCACGAGTTCGCGCATCTGGTTGTGAATCCACTGACCGCCGCATCCCGGGCCGACATTGACGCCAGCGCAGCGAATCTGGCTCCGATCGCGCGCGCCATGCAGCGAAACGGGTATTCGGAGTGGCACGTCGCGGTCAGCGAGCATGTGATCCGTGGCCTGACCGCCCGGCTGATCGCGCGTCGCTGGGGGGAGGCGGAAGGCGAGGCGGCGATCCGGAAGGAAGTCGAGGGCGGCTTCGCGTACGCCCCCGCCGTCTACGCCGCGTTGCGCCGTTACGAAGCCGATCGGGCCACCTATCCCACTCTGGCGGCCTTTTATCCCGAGCTGATCGCGGTTTTCGCCGCCCCCCTGACGAGCTAGAGGCCGATATCCATCAGCCCGGCCCGCGCCCGTTCCGGCAGGCGGCGGACTACCCCTTGGCCCACACCCCGAACGGATCGCTCCACGGCATGTCCAGCGCCTCGGCGACGGCCGGATAGGTCAGTTCGCCCTTCAGCACATTCAGGCCGCGGGCGAGGTGCGGGTTCTTCTTCAGGGCTTCCAGACCGTGGTCCGCCAGCGCCAGGCCGAACGGCAGGGTGGCGTTGTTGAGGGCTTCCGACGAGGTGCGCGGGGCGGCGCCGGGCATGTTGGCGACGCAGTAGTGGACCACGCCGTCGATGACATAGGTCGGGTCTTCGTGGGTCGTGGCGTGGCTGGTCTCGAAACACCCGCCCTGGTCGATGGCGACGTCGACCAGCACCGAGCCGGGCTTCATCTGCTTGAGGTGTTCGCGCTTGATCAGCTTGGGCGCCTCGGCGCCCGGGACCAGCACGGCGCCGATGATGACGTCGGCCTTGACCAGTTCCTCCTCGATCGCGCCGATCGAGGAATAGCGGGTGATGACTCGGCCGTTGGTGACCTCGTCGATATAGGCCATGCGCGGGATGGAGCGTTCCAGCACCACGACCTCGGCGCCCAGGCCCATGGCCATACGGGCCGAGTTGAGGCCGACGACGCCGCCGCCCAGAACCAGCACGCGCGCCGGGGCCACGCCCGGAACGCCGCAGAACAGCAGGCCCATGCCGCCGTTGTGCTTGAGCAGGGTCTCGGCGGCGGAGAAGACGGCGATCCGGCCGGCGACTTCCGACATCGGGGCCAGAAGGGGCAGGCCCTTTCGGTCGTCGGTGACGGTCTCATAGGCGATGGCCGCGCACTTCGAGGCGATCAGGCCCCTGGTCTGCTCGGGATCGGGCGCGAGGTGCAGGTAGGTGAACAGGATCTGGTCCTCGCGGAGCATCTCCCACTCGACCTTCTGCGGCTCCTTCACCTTCACGATCATGTCGTTCTCGGCGAAGATGGTCTTCGCATCGGCGACGATCTTCGCGCCGGCCTTCTTGTAGTCTGCGTCCGTGAAGCCCGCGCCGAGACCCGCGCCGGTCTCGATCGAGACGGTGTGGCCGTGGGCGACGTATTCGCGCACCGCCGTCGGCGTCAGGCCGATGCGGTGTTCGTTCTTCTTGATTTCCTTGGGGACGCCGACGCGCATGACCGTTTCCTCTTCCAGACAGGGGACGGGCCGATCTGCGGCGGCTCCGTTTCGGGCCGCAATCTAGCGGCGGTCTCACCGCAGGTTCCTGTTCTTTTCATCGTCTGATCGGGGTAAAGTCGCAGAATCTGCGAACGAGGCTCTCTGTGAAGACTGTTTCCGCCGTCGCCCTCGACGACACCGACCGCAAGATGATCCGCGCGCTTCAAGGCGACGGCCGGATGACCAATGCCGATCTGGCCAAGGCGGTGAACCTGTCGGAGAGTGCCTGCCTGCGCCGGTTGCGGGCGCTCGAGGCGGCCGAGGTGATCAGTCGCTACACCGCCATCATCAACGAGCGCGCCGTCGGCCTGCCGATCAGCGTCTTCGTGACCGTGACCCTGTCCTCCCAGGCCGAGGCCTCCCTGACCGCCTTCGAGACCGCCATCTCAACCGTGCCTGAGGTGGTCGAATGCTATCTGATGACCGGCGGCTCTGACTATCTGCTGCGGCTGGTGGTGCGGGATGTCGACGACCTGGAAAGGGTGCACTCACGCGAACTGACCCGCATCCCCGGCGTGACCCGCGTGTCGTCCAGCGTGGCCATGCGCACGGTGGTCAAGCGGGGAGCCTTGCCGGTTTGACACAACCATTCGTTGCGCGGATACTGATCTGATGGGCTTCTCCGAAAAACCCGCTGTCTGGACCGATCGTGAGCCGACGCTCGACGAGGAAATTGGCGCGCTCGACGATGAGGACATCTTCGACATGGCGAATTTGGGCGAAGAGAGGACGGGGTGCCGGGCGTCATCATGATCTCGACCGCCATGGGGTCCCACGGTCCTCGGGTGAAATATTACCTGAAGACCGGGCCGGGTCAGTCGAGCTTTTCCGTTGCAGTAGCGTCGGAGCCGCGCGTGCTAGCCAGCAGCATGGCGGCTCGCGACCTTAATCGCAGGGCACCGTTGGTGATCGATTGGGTGAAGCTGAATCACGAGGCGCTCGCCCGATTCTGGTCGGTGGGCGCTCACTGGATGAATGATGAGGTCCAAACCTTCATCGCGAGCCTCAGGAAGGTCTGACCTCAGCCTCGCTGAGCGCGCACCTTACCGATCACCGCCACCACCAACCAGACCGCGCCGACGATCATCAGCAGGTCGGCCACCGGCCGGGTCAGGCTGTACAGCCCGTAGTCCTGCCATCGGCCGACGGCGTAATCCGCCAGCCCGCCGCCCACGCCGCCGAGAACCAGCAGCGAGACCGGCCAAACCAGCGGCTTGAGCCGACTCCGCCTCGCCGCCATCGCTCAGGACCCGATCGCGTCCATATCGCGCCCCTTTGTCTCCGGCAGCCAGATCAGGGCGACCACGACGGCGACCGCCGTGAAGGCGAGGGTGTACCAGAGGCCGAAATAGATGTTCCCCGACCAGGCCACGAGGGCGAAACTGGCCGCGGGAAGCATGCCGCCGACCCAACCCGTGCCGACATGATAGGGCAGGCTCATGGCCGTGTAGCGCACCCGCGTCGGGAACAGCTCGACCAGGGCGGCCGCCTGGGGTCCATACAGGGCCGTGGCCGCGACCATGAAGATCATCAATATGCCGAACACCATCGGCAGGTTGATCCGCTCGGGATCGGCTACGGCGGGGTAGCCCGCCTCCAGAAGGGCGGCCTTGAGTCGGGTCTCGACACCGGCCCGCGCGGCCTTCAGCGCCGCCGGGTCCATGCCCTCGCCCTCGACCGAAGGGATCTCGATGCTGCCGATCCGGACCACGGCGACCGAGCCGGGCTCGGCCTCGACATTGCTGTACGAAATACCCGCATTGGACAGCACGTTCTTGGCGATATCGCAGGAGCTGGCGAAGGCGGTCTTGCCGATCGGATCGAACTGCAGGGCGCAGGTGGCGGGATCGGCCATGACGACGATCGGCGATGAGGCCTGGGCTTCGGCGAGGGCGGGATTGGCCGCCCGGGTCAGGGCCTGGAAGCCCGGGAAGATGGCGATCAGGGCCAGGATCATGCCGAACAGCATGACCGGCTTGCGCCCGATCCGGTCCGAAATCCAGCCGAAGAAGACATAGAGGAAGGCCGAGACGGCGGTCACCGCCAGCATCACCAGATCGATGGTGTTGGTGTCGACCCTCAGCACCCGTTCCATGAAGAAGCGGGCGTAGAAATAGCCGCAGTACCAGACGGCGCCCTGGGCGATCATGATCCCGAACAGGGCGATCAGGACGAACCGGCCGTTGCGCCAGGTGCCGAAGGCCTCCTTGAACGGGGCGCGGCGTTCACCGCCCTCGGCCTCCATCCGGCGATAGGCCGGGCTTTCGTTCAGCTTGAGCCGGATCCAGAGCGAGACACCCAGCAGAAGGGCGGACAGAAGGAAGGGAATGCGCCAGCCCCATTCGTCAAAGGCCTCGGTCCCGACGATGGCGCGGGTGATCAGGATCACCGACAGGGCTCCGATCAGGCCCAGTGCGGCGGTGGTCTGGATCCAGCCGGTCATCAGGCCACGCTTCTTGGCCGGGGCGTGTTCGGCGACATAGACGACCGCCCCACCGTACTCACCGCCCAGGGCAAAGCCCTGCAGCATGCGCATGACCAGCAGCAGGATGGGGGCGGCGATGCCGATCTGGTTGTAGTCGGGCAGCAGGCCGATAGCGACGGTGGCGACACCCATCAGGGTGATGGTGACCAGAAAGGTGGTCTTGCGCCCGGTCCGGTCGCCGAACCAGCCGAACACCAGCGCCCCCAGTGGCCTGACCACGAAGCCGAGCCCGAAGGTCAGCAGCGCCAGGATGTAGGCGACGGTTTCACCCGCCTCGGCGAAGAAATGCCGCGCTATGACAGTGGCCAAGGCCCCGAAGACGAAGAAGTCGTACCATTCGAAGGCCGTACCGGTGGCAGAGGCCGCCACCACGGTTCTCAGGCCCGGTTCTGCCCGTGTCTCTTTGGTAGCCGTCATCGATGCCTCCCCGCGTCATGGCGTCTCTGCGGACGCCTGTACGGGGATGCTAGACGGCGTTGCCGGCGGCGCAAATAGCGAAGGCCCGCCGGCGGGGGGATGCCGGCGGGCCTTCTTCAACCGAACCGCGCGTCGGGGGGAATCGCGGTCGGGAAGGGGGCGTCCTAGTTCTTGGCGTCTTCGGCGGCGCCGGTCACGGCCTGGCCGGCGGCCGAGGCGTCACGGCCCACGCCGGAGACGGTATTGCAGGCGGCGGTGGTCAGGGCGGCGGCGGCGGCGAACAGGACGAAAATCTTGCGCATTGGTCGAACTCCTTGAGGCCGGGGAGGCGGCGTCTGGACTATCAACGTCGCGGCGCGGCGCCGGTTCCAAGGTCGGCGGGGTCCGTCGGCACGACCGCCTCCGGCGTGGCGAAGGTCATGCGGGCGATCATGCCCCCGCCTTCGGCCGGGACCAGTTCGACGGACCCTCGCAGTTGTTTGGCGAAGGCGCCCATCAGGGTGCGCCCCACGCCCGCACGGAAGGTCTCGCTGACGCCTGGTCCGTCGTCCTGGACCTCCAGAATGCTCGTCTCGCCGTGCACGAAGAACCGGACCTTCAGATCGCCGCCGCGTCCGCTGAAAGCATGCTTCTGGGCGTTGGTCACGGCCTCGACCAGCCACAGCGCCAGCGGCGCCAGCTTGTCAGGATCGACGACCAGCGAGTCCGCCTCGACCGACGAGGTGACGAGGTGACCGCGCCCCGTTTCGCTGGCGACCAGTTGCCCGACCAGTTCGGTCAGGAAGACGCGGGCGTCGGCATAGCGCAGGTCGTCGCTCTGGTAGAGGGTGCGATAGATCAGGGCGAGCGCCGAAATCCGCTGGCGCGTATCGCCGACCGCCGCCTTGGACGCCGGATCGGTCAGGGCCCGCTGCTGCATCGACAGCAGGGACGAAATGATCTGAAGATTGTTCTTCACCCGGTGGTGGATCTCGCGCATCAGCGCGTCCTTTTCCTCCAGCGAAGCGGTCAGGGCGGCGTCGCGGGTGACGATGGATTCGGCCAGCTCGTCCAGCGTTCGCGCCAGCACGCGGATCTCGGCCGGGGCGTTCATGGCCTGGACCGGACGCACCGAGAACCGGCCCTTCGCATAGATGGACGCCACCCGCTCCAGATAGTTCAGCCAGCGCACCACGATCCGCTCGCTGACCCACATCACGGCGGTGAAGGCCAGAAGCCAGGCCAGCAGCGGCATGAACAGCGCGCCGACCGGGTTCAGCCGCGCCCAGGACAGCAGCCCCGGCGCCGGCGCCGATAGCAGGGCGTAGACATCCCGTCCGGCCAGGGCCGCCCCGGCATAGACCCGATGTCGGCCGGCGGCGTCGTCGGCCTCGAAGATCGCCGAGGCGCCGGCGCGCGCCCGCTGGACCCAGCCGGTCAACGACTCGCCACGCGTCAAGGTGAAGGCGTCGATGTCGGTTGCCGTCAGAAGTCGCCCGTCCGCATCGGTCAGCGCCGCCTGCGAGCCTTCGGGCAAGGACGGATCGTCGATGTCGGGCTGCAGGCTGGACAGGGGGATCAGGGCGACCATGGCGCCGTCGAACCGGCCCATGGGTCGCTCCAGCCGGATCGCGACGATCAGCCCAGCCGGGTGGCCGACGCCGGCCGGGGCGCGCGCAAGCACGGTGCCTTCGCCCGCGCGAAGTCGGTCAAACCAGGGGCTGGATTGCGCCCGGGTCAACCAGGCCGGAGGCGTTGAAGCGAGGTTGTCTGAGGCGCAGGCCGTAGCGCCGGTCGCCGTCAACCGCGCAAGCCCGTCCAGACCGTCCAGACGGCCGACGAGATCGCTCAGCCGCGGCTGGCAAAACATCTCAAGGGCTTCTGGCCTCAAGGCCATCAGCAGGATGCCGGTGCTGTCGAGGCGTGCCTTGGCGCTGGCGGCGCTCCGTTCGGCGGCCCGCTGCAGGTCGGAGCGGCGTTCGGCGTCCTGGGCCCGGAACGCGGACTCGGCCTGAAAGCCGCCAAGGATCAGCAGGGGCAGCAGGGCGATGGCCAGCCAGAGACCCAGACGGAAGCGGATGCCCTGGAATCTCTGGGCCCTCGGACCCCCTCCCAGTCCCCTTGCGAGCGCTCGGCCGAACCGGACCACAGCGTCAGCCTTGCCTGACGCTGCTCAGACGGTCCGCGGCGGCCAGGATGGACCGCATGGCATCTCCGGCGGCGCGCCCGTCGCGCGCATAGCCGCCCTTATCCAGCGTCGCCTGCAGGGCCTTGCGAGCCCGCGAGACCCGGCTCTTCACCGTGCCGACCGCGCACTGGCATATTTCGGCGGCCTCCTCGTAGGCGAAGCCGCCGGCGCCGACGAGGATCAGCGCCTCGCGCTGCTCTTCGGGCAGGGTGTTCAGGGCAAGACGCAGTTCGTCCAGCGCCACGGGCGATTCCGGATCATCCACAGCCACCAGGGTGCGCTCGGCGGCCTCCTGGTCCAGCTGCGTCTGGCGCCACGAGCGGCGCTTTTCGGAGTAGAACTGGTTGCGCAGGATCATGAAGGTCCACGCCTTCATATTGGTGCCCATCTGATAGCTGGCGCGGGCATCCCAGGCCTTCATCATGGCGTCCTGCGCCAGATCATCGGCCGCGGTCGGATCGCCGGTCAGGGTCCGCGCGAAAGCCCGCAGATGCGGGATCAGCACGACCAGCTCGCGCTTGAAGGCGTCGTCGTCGGCTGAAGGCGGCTTGGGCGGCGCGCTGGAGGCGCCGCTCATTCGCCGCCCCCTCCGGAGGAACGCTCATCGGCCCGGCGCAGGATGTCGAGAAATTCGTCGGGAACCGGCTCGTTCACGACCTCATCGAACATATGACGCAGTTTGACGCCGATCGCCTGCTGCCGAAGCCGGGATTCCTCCAGGTTTGCGCCACCCTTGGGAGGCTTGACCGGGGGATTGGATTTATCTGTCATCGAGAAAACGGCCGCCACCCTGACGATGTTGTTGCGAGTGCCGAAACGCCGCCCCGCAAGCCCGGTTCCTATGGAACGGGTGATAAATGCTCAAGCTTGTTCACGGAAGCGGAACCGTGGCCGATTTGATACGTTGACGAGGCCTGCAGCGGTTCCAAGGTGGGAGCCGCCTTCGTCGGGGAATTCCTATATGAGCCTGCTGGCCCGCCTTGCGCCGCATCTGCCTTACGTCCGTCGTTACGCCCGCGCGCTGACCGGGGACCAGACCACGGGCGACAACTATGTTCGTGTCGCGCTTGAAGCCCTCGCCGCCGGCGAGCGGCAGTTGCCGACGGATATGACGCCTCGCGTGGCGCTCTATCATGTCTTCCACGCCATCTGGACGACCACCGGCGCGCAACTTGAAGACAAGAGCGGTCTGGAGGGACGCGACGACGACGCCTCGCGCCGGCTGTTGCGCATCGCCCCGCGCTCGCGCCAGGCCTTCCTTCTGACTGCGCTTGAGGGCTTCACCCCTTCCGAAGCCGCCCAGATCCTCGACGCCGACGCCCATGACGTCGAGCGCCTGATCACCGAAGCCCAGACCGACATCGACGCCGAACTGGCCACCGACGTCCTGATCATCGAGGACGAGGCGATCATCTCGGCCGACATCGAAAGTCTGGTGAAGGAACTGGGCCATCGGGTCACCGGAACCGCCACCACCCATGACGAGGCCGTCGACGCGGTCGCGCGTCACCGGCCCGGTCTGGTTCTGGCCGACATCCAGCTGGCCGACGGCTCTTCGGGCATCGACGCGGTCAAGGACATCCTCAAGCGGATCGACGTGCCGGTCATCTTCATCACCGCCTTCCCGGAGCGCCTGCTGACCGGCGAACGGCCCGAGCCGACCTTCCTGATCACCAAGCCTTTCCAGCCGGAAACGGTGAAGGCGGCGATCAGCCAGGCTCTGTTCTTCCACCCGTCGCGTCAGAAGGCGGCGGCATAGAGCCACTCCCCGGACAGAGAAGAAGCCCCGGTCGCAGGACCGGGGCTTTTTTGTCTCCGCCTATTGGGGGGCGGGCGTCGGAGCCGGAGCTGCGCCGGTGTTGTCGAACGCCTCCACATCGACGGCTTGGGCGCCGGTGTTGGGGTTGGTCTCGGCGAAGCCGCCCTGGCTGACGAACCACATGCCGAGCAGCAGCACGGCGACGGCCGCCAGCGAAACCACCAGAATGGTCAGGATGCGCCGACCCTTGCCACCGCCGCGAACATACTGCGCCTCGACGGGGCGGCCTTCATGCACCGCGTCAGCGGCCTTGTCGTGCGGAGATGGATGGGTCATGGCGCGGCTCCGTGAGCGATGGGTCTGACCCACATGAACGCGGGCCGAAGCGCCGCCGTTCCGGGGTCGCTCTCCAGGCGAAAAAAGATTCAGGACGCCGGGAACCGGATGCCGGATCCGCCGTTGTTCTCCTGCGGAGGCGACGACGCCCCCCCGACTTGAGGCCGATGCAAATCGGCCTGTCGCCTCCGCGCCTCATTCTCGATGATGCCACTTCAAGGCGGACCTCCCGGTCCGCCTTTTTCTTTTCGCGCGCTGGACAGCGGGCCGCGGCTTGCAGACTATGCGGGTTCACAAAGAAAACCCCATACAGACCCGGAGATGGCCATGGCTCGCGTGAATCGTCAGTGGGTGCTGCGCCAGCGGCCCCGGGGTTTGATCCAGCCGGGCGACCTGGAGCTGGTCGAGGCGCCGGTTCCCGCCCTGAACGAATCCCAGGTGCTGGTCCGCACCGTCTATCTGTCGCTGGACCCCACCAACCGCACCTGGATGAACGACGCCGAGGGCTACCTGCCGCCGGTGCCGATCGGCGGCGTCATGCGCGGCCTGACCCTGGGCGTGGTGGAGGAAAGCCGCTCCAGCCGGTTCCGCGCCGGCGACGTGGTCACGCCCATGTCAGGCGGCTGGGCGGACTATGCCGTCGTCAATGAGATGGAGCTGCGGCAGGTGCACCGCGCGCCGGGCATGCCCCTGACCGCCAACCTCAGCGTTCTCGGCATGACCGGAATGACGGCCTATTTCGGCGTCACCGACGTGCTCAAGGCCAAGGCGGGCGAAACACTGGTCATCTCGGCCGCCGCCGGCGCCGTGGGCTCGATCGCCGGCCAGGTGGCGAAGGCGCGCGGCTGCCGGGTCATCGGCATCGCGGGCGGCGCCGACAAATGCCGCTGGCTGACCGAAGAGCTCGGCTTCGACGCCGCCGTCGACTACAAGAATGAGGACGTGGGCGAGGCGCTTGACCGACTGGCGCCCGACGGGATCGACCTCAATTTCGAGAATGTGGGCGGCGACATCATGATCGCCGTCTTCAACCGCCTGAAGACCCACGGCCGGATGGCGGTCTGCGGCCTGATCTCGGCCTACAACGCCACGAAGATGCCGCCCTCGCCGAATTTCAGCCGGATCATCACCCATCGCCTCAACATCCAGGGTTTCCTGGTGCTGGACTACGCCCATCGCGCCCGCGAGATGGTCGCCGAGATGGGCCCGTGGCTGCAGAGCGGCGAGGTCAAGTGGAAGGTCCACGTCGACGACGGTCTTGAAGGGGCGCTGGACTCGCTGAACCGCTTGTTCACCGGCGACCACGACGGCAAGCTGCTGGTCCGGGTGTCGGAAGAGCCTGCAGGCTGATAGGACCGAATGGATGACCGAACCGCTGCACGTCCATTTTGAAGATCTGGGCGTCGGCGAGGTCGTGCCCCTCGGCGCCTGTATGGTCGATGCCGGCGCGCTGGATGTCTTCGTCGAACGGTTCCTGCCGGGCTGGGACGCCTCCTACGGCGCCCCGGACGCCATGGTCTATGCGCTGTGGAGCCGGCTGTTCGCCGACAAGGCCGCGGGCTGGGCCCAGTCCAAGGTGCTGGCGGTCGACGGCCTTCGCTATATGCGCAACCCGCCCGCCGGCGAGCTGATGCGCGGCCGGATGACCGTCATGGGCAAGGACCCCGTCGGCGACGAAAAGGGCATCGTCATCGCCCAGCACGACCTGCTCGACGAAGCCGGCCGTCTGGTCTTCTCGTGCCTGACACGGTCGCTGTTGGCCCGCCGCTGACGCGGCGGGAGTGGCTAGTGGCTAGTGGCTAGTGGCTAGTGTGAGCCAGGCATCTGCTTAGCCAATGAAAAACCCCGCCCGGACGAACCGGACGGGGTTTCTGTTTTGCGAAACGCTGGCTAGCCACTAGCCACTAGCCACTAGCCACTAGCCACTCGTCAGGCGTTCCCCGCCGCGGCCTGCGCCGCTGCGGCGTTCCTCTGGAAGGTCATGGCGATCAGGCGATCCCAGCCCAGCAGCGACACCAGATGGGCGTAGATCTGGCCCAGGGCGCCGTTGTCGCGCAGTTCGGCCAGCTTCTCGGCCGGCAGGGCCTTCAGCTTGTCTTCCGAGACGGCGAAATATTCCGCGATCTTCTGCGGCGCGGCCGAGGTTCCGTCGGGATTGCGGGGCGTGAACACGGCCTCGCGGGTGTCGAACAGGTCCAGATCGGTCAGCAGTTTGACGAAGGCGTCGGTGCGCTGACGCTCCAGCTCGAAATTGTTGCAGAACTCCATCGCCTGCTCAACGTAGGGCGAGGGCTTGCCGTCGATGAACAGCGGCGTCGCGCCGCCGTCCTTGATGAAGGGCGCGTCGCGGTCGACGCACAGGATCAGACGCTTCTGGACCTCGTCATTGGCGAACACGAACGGATAGCGGCGCACATAGGCCGGGATATAGGCCTCGGGGCGGAACTCGCCGGTGTCGCTGACGAACATGTTCTCGCCGCCGCGCAGGGCCATGACGGCGACCGGCATCCTGGCGTCGCCGACGAAGATCACCGGATAGGACAGGGCGGCCGGGGCGAACTCGGTGACGGTCAGCGGCACCAGATTGGTCGTGGCCACGAAACCGTAAGGCTTTTCAACGGGGTCGACACCCAGCGTGCCGTGGGCCTCGACCGACAGGGGCTCGGGCTTGCCGTAGAACAGGACATTGCCGGACAGACCGGCGGTGGAGGTGGTGTCGGTCATGGACGCGAAACGAGCTCTGTTGAGGAAGGAAGGCGCGTGTCTAGCGCAGACACGTCAGGGCGGCAAACCGGCTCGCTCCCCACCCGATTCTGCCGGGGCGGTTCAGAACCGGTAGGTCGCCCCCACCCGCAGGCTGCGACCCGGCTGCGGCGCGATGTCCTTCTGGAAGCTGGCGTGTTCGCGCGCCTCCTCGTCCGTCAGGTTGGCGGCCTCGGCGAAGAGGATGACATTGCGGTCCGCGAACGGCCGCACGGAGCCCTTCAGATTGACGAGGGTATAGCTGTCGGTCGGCAGTTCGAACGCGGCGATGCGGTCCTGCCCGGCGACATGGCGCACCTCAAGCCCGACGTCGAACAGGCGTGAGGTCCAGTCCAGGCCCGCCGTGACCGACCATGGCGGGATTCGCGCCGCCGGCCCGAGATCCGTCGACGCGCGCACCCAGTCAGCCGCGCCGGACAGCACCAGGCTCCGGTCCCCGGCTTCCCAGAGCCGGTAGCTGGCCTCGGCCTCGTAGCCGCGGAAGGTCGCATCGGTCTGGACATAGGCGAAGATCGGCAGTTCGGAATCCGGGTCTTCCAGGCCGGTCGGCCTCAGGTCGATGAAGCCGTCATAGCTCGCGTGATAGGCGTGCAGGTCGAACTCGAAGGGACCCGAGGCGTAGTGCACGGTTCCCTCGACGGAGGTCGCGACCTCGCTGTCCAGATCGATGTCCCCGACCTCGAAGGCGCCGGTTGCGATGTGCGCCCCCTCGGCGAACAGTTCGACCTCGCTCGGCGCCCGCTCGTTGCGGGCCACGCTCAGGCCCAGGAACAGCGGCGCCGAGGGCCGGAAGAAGGCGCCGGCCGAGGCCGACACATTGGTGAAATCGCGATCGCCCGCCAGGCTCTCCAGCGAACGATTGTCCAGCCGCAGTCCGCCCTCGAAGCCCAGGCCGCCGCGGTCGAACCGCTGGACCGTATACAGCCCCTGTTCCGCGATTTGGGTGCGCGGCACATAGGCCTCGTCGCCCACTGCGTCGAAGGTGCGGTCCAGCAGCTGAAGCCCGACCACACCCTGCCAGCCGTTCCGTTCGCGCTGGATCAGCTCGAACCGGCCCTCGTATCCCTCGGAGAAGAATTGGGTGCCGACCTCATCGCCCTCGAACTCGGTGTGCTCATAGTCGGCCCAGCCGGCCGACAGGCGCGCCGCACTGAACGGGCCGGCGTCGAAGGTCAGTTCGCCGCGCAGGTCATAGCGGGTCTGCTCGAGGCCGATGGAGACGCTCTCTTCGCCGTGTTCGTCGTGATCATCGTCATCGTGATCATCATCATGGTCTTCGTCGTGATGCTCATGTCCCGGCACGCCATATGTCGTCTCGACGTGCTTGACCGAGAGGCCCAGATAGCCGCGCGACCCGATCCAGCTGACGCCCGCGCCATACTGGTCCAGCTCGACGAAGGTGTTCTCGACCGTGCGCTCGTCGCCGGCCTCCTCGCCCTCCTCGTCCAGCAGGCGCTGCGACTCCGGGAAGACCGGGACGGTGAAGTCAGAGGCGGACCGGGTGAAAGCGTCCGCCGTGAAGACCAGCGGGCCGGCGTTGGCCTTCAGCCGGCCGCCGAAGCTGGTTCCGTCATCGACGGTCGAGGCCTGGGCGCTGAGGTGGCCCTGAAGGCCTCCCTCCGCCGGTTCGGTGGGAATGCGGTCGTCGATGATATTGACCACCCCGCCGATGGCCGAGCCGCCGAACACCAGGGTCGAGGGGCCGCGCACGATCTCGATGCGGCGCGCCTCGGCCGGGTCCACCGCCACCTGATGGTCGGGCGAGACCGAACTGGCGTCGATCATGCCCAGGCCATTGGTCAGCACCTGCACGCGTGGGCCGGACAGGCCGCGGATCACCGGACGGCTGGCGCCCGGGGCGAAATTGGTGCTCCGCACGCCGGGCAGGCCGTTGACGAGGTCGCCCAGGGTCGAGGCCGGCGCGACGGCCAGATCCTCTTCATCCAGCACCTCGACGGCCAGAAGGCTGGCCCGGTCCGTTACTCCGAACGGTGTGCCGGTGACGATGACGTCGTCCAGCTCGGCCGGGCGCGGCGCGTTCTGGGCGGCGGCGGCGCCCGCGAGGGCGGCCCAGCCCACGGCGGTCAGAAGGGCGGCGCGGGAGACAAACGCGAGACTCATGGGGATATCCGTACACAGGCGAAGATGTGGTGTTATGAGATAACATCACGCTTCGTCAAGGGCCCGATGTTGCGGGACCGCGCCCGAGGGCCTAGCTCAGGGGGATGAGCGACTCTTGCGGCCACCATCATGCCGACGGTCCCCCGGGGGCCGCCGATGTCGCGCGGGCCATGCAGGCGGCCGATTTGCGCCTGACCGCCGAGGGCGAGCGCATGACCCCACCGCGCCTGCGCGTGCTGGAGCTGCTGCTGGCCGCCGGCGAGCCGGTGAAGGCCTATGATCTGATCGCCCGCTTCGGCGAGGACGGCCAGCCGGCCAAGCCGCCGACGGTCTATCGCGCCCTTGAGTTCCTCGAACGCAAGGGTCTGGTCCACCGGATCGCCTCGATCAGCGCCTATGTCGCCTGCACCTCCGGCTCGATCGACCACGCCGCTGCCTTCCTGATCTGCGACTGCTGCGGCGCCACGGCAGAGGTGTCCGCCCCGGTCGCCGGTGATCTGGGCCGGGCGGCCGAGGCCGCCGGCTATGTCATCGCCCGCACCACCATCGAGGCCCACGGCCGCTGCCCGGCCTGCCAATAGGGCGCTGGCAAAACCCGGGCCCAGACCCTATCTGCCCCCCATGGATGCGATCCGGCTCTCCCCGCCCCGTCGTCTGAGCCTTCCGGTGTCGAACCGCTGGGGCGAGGGCCAGATGAGCGTGCTGGATTTCGGCGACCCGAAGCGGCCTGTCGACCTGATTTTCGTTCATGCCAACGGCTTCAACGCCCTGACCTACCGCACCCTGCTGGCGCCCCTGTCCGGCAGTCTCCGCATCTGGGCCCCCGACCTGCGCGGCCATGGCGGCACGACCCTGCCGGCCGAGGGCGGCGGGCGCCGCGACTGGCACGACCATCGGGACGACCTCGTCGCCCTGCTGGATGCGCTGGACGGCCCGCCGGTGATCCTGGCCGGTCACTCGATGGGCGGCACCTCGGCGCTTCTGGCGGCGGCGGAACGGCCCGACCGCGTCGGGGGTCTGGTCCTGTTCGATCCGGTGATCTGGAGCCGCTGGGCCGTTGCGGCTTTCAAACTGCCGCTTCTGGACCGGATCGCCTCGCGCATCCCGCTGGTCCGGAGCGCCCTGCGGCGTCGTCGGGTCTTCGACAGCCGGGAACAGGCCATGGCCGGCTATCTGGGCCGCGGCGCCTTCCGCGGGTGGCCCGAGATGATGCTGGCCGACTATATCGCCGACGGCCTTGTCGAGACGCCGGAGGGCTACACCCTGGCCTGCGACCCGGCCTGGGAGGCTTCCAACTACGCCGCCCAGAGCCACGACCCCTGGCGCGCCCTGAAACAGCTGGACTGCCCGGTGACGGTGCTCATGGCCGAGGGGGCCTCGCCCTGCCGCCTGCCGGAGAACCCGCGCGGTCTGCCGCATGTCACCGTCGGGACCGTGCCGGGCGGGACCCATTTCTTCCCCATGCTCCAGGCCGACATCGCCCGCGACGCCCTGTTCGACGCCGCCGTCTAGAGACGCTGGCGCACGCGCGGGCCAGCGGCTAAACCGCTGCCCATCCGACCCGACTGTTTCGTTTTCCAGGACCGTTTCCGATCATGCGCGACATCCACCACTTCATCGACGGCGCCAGCTTCACGGGCGCCTCGGGCCGCTTCTCGGACGTGTTCAACCCCAACACCGGCGAGGTCCAGGCCCGCGTCCAGCTGGCCTCGGTCGCCGAGATGGACCGCGCCGTCCAGGCCGCCCAGCACGCCTTCGACGGCTGGTCCTCGACCAACCCCCAGCGCCGGGCGCGGGTGATGTTCGAGTTCAAACGGCTGGTCGAGGCCAACGTCAATGAACTGGCCGAACTGCTGTCGGCCGAGCACGGCAAGGTCATCGCCGACTCCAAGGGCGACATCCAGCGCGGTCTGGAAGTCATCGAGTTCGCCTGCGGCATCCCGCATGCGCTGAAGGGCGAATACACCTGGGGCGCGGGCCCCGGCATCGACGTCTATTCGATGCGCCAGCCGCTGGGCGTTGTGGCGGGCATCACCCCGTTCAACTTCCCGGCCATGATCCCGATGTGGATGTTCGGCGTCGCCATCGCCGTCGGCAACACCTTCATCCTCAAGCCCAGCGAGCGCGATCCCTCGGTGCCGGTCCGTCTGGCCGAGCTGATGATGGAAGCCGGCGCTCCGGCGGGCGTGCTGAACGTCGTCCACGGCGACAAGGCGGCGGTCGACGCCATCCTGACCCATCCGCAGATCCACGCCGTCAGCTTCGTCGGCTCGTCCGACATCGCCAACTATGTCTACCAGACCGGCGCGGCGCACGGGAAACGCGTCCAGGCCATGGGCGGCGCCAAGAACCACGGCATCGTCCTGCCCGACGCCGACATGGACCAGGTCATCAAGGACCTGTCCGGCGCCGCCTACGGCTCGGCCGGCGAACGCTGCATGGCCCTGCCGGTCGTCGTCCCGGTCGGCAAGAAGACCGCCGACGAACTGCGCGAGCGTATGGTTGCCGAAATCCCGACCATGCGGGTCGGCGTCTCGACCGACGCCGGCGCCCACTACGGCCCGGTCGTCACCGCCCAGCACAAGGCCCGCGTCGAGGGCTGGATCGAGACCGGCGTGCGCGAAGGCGCCGAACTGGTCGTCGACGGCCGCGGCTTCACCCTGCAGGGGCATGAAAAGGGCTATTTCATCGGCCCCTCGCTGTTCGACCACGTCACGCCCGAGATGGAATCCTACAAGGAAGAGATTTTCGGCCCTGTGCTGCAGATCGTCCGCGCCGCCAGCTTCGAGGAGGCGCTGCACCTCCCGTCGAAACACCAGTACGGCAACGGCGTCGCCATCTTCACCCAGAACGGCCGCGCGGCCCGCGATTTCGCCGCCCGCGTCAATGTCGGCATGGTCGGGATCAACGTCCCGATCCCCGTGCCGGTCGCCTATCACACCTTCGGCGGCTGGAAGCGCTCGGCCTTTGGCGACACCAACCAGCACGGCATGGAGGGTGTGAAGTTCTGGACCAAGGTCAAGACCGTCACCGCCCGCTGGCCCGACAGCGACCTGGAGCACGCGGACTCCAGCTTCGTCATCCCGACGATGGGGTGATGTTCGTTGGAGCCCGTGACCCTGAGGACCGCCGGGCCCGCTGACGCCGCCAGTCTCTACCGCCTCATGTGCGGCCTTGCGGACAATCAGGGGGAGGCGGCTTACCTCGCCGCGACCCCGGCCGGTCTGGCTGATGCGCTCGCCGCGGAGCCGCCGGCCTTCGGCTGCCTGCTGGCCGAACGGGATGGGCGGGATGTCGGCTATCTGACCTGGGTTCGCTGCTACGGCATCTGGCGCGGTGCCGACTATCTGAACCTCGACGACCTCTTTGTGGACGAGTCCGTTCGGGGTCTGGGAGCCGGCGCTGCGCTGATGCGCCGGTTCGGCCAGGTGGCGGCCGGGCAGGGTCTGGCCGCGCGATGGGAGGTCAAGTCCGACAATCTGGATGCCCGTCGCTTCTATGCCCGTCTCGGCGCGGAGCAGGAGGACAAGACCATCGTGCGTTGGTCGGTCGCCGCCATGCGGTCTTCCGACTGATCGCTCGCCTCACAGGCGTGCGCGACAACCCAATTCGGTGCTAGGCGTTAACCTCTGCGAACCGTGAAGCTGGAGCGCCTTCCCCCATGCGTCGCTTTTTTATCTGGTCGGCCCTGGCCGCCGTCATCGGCCTGGTCCTCGCCGGGGCTGCCTACTGGGCGTACTGGACCTATTATGCGCGGTTCCAGCCCGTCACGGTGACCCGCAATCAAGCCGAAATCCAGCGCCTGCTGGACGAGGCGTCCTGGGTCTCGGCGGGTGGCGGTGGTGAGCCGCTCTACATCATCGGCTATCGCGACTCCGCGGCCATGGCCCGGTACGAGCGCGAGGAGATTCCCAAGCTGCGCGCCGCGGGCATCGAGGCCCGCATCATCCTGTTCGCCCGCCCGGATCGTGAAGGTCTGGCCCAGTCCACCGCCGCGGAGCGCGCCACCATCGCCGAGCTCTGGCTGACCCGCGACTGGACCCTGTACCAGCGCTGGACCGCCACCCCGGTGCGCAACTGGACCGCCGCAGGCATTCCGGCCGCCGACGGCAATCTGGCGCGCGGCGCCGTGGTCGAGGCCGGGCGCTCCTTCGTCGCCCGCCTGACGACCGACCTCAAGGAGGCCGGCCTGCAAACGCGCTATCCGCTGGTCATCTGGCGCGACCGCGAGGGCTTCATGAAGGCCTGCGCCTGTACCGACAGCCGCTCCTGGGTCTTCATCCGGGACGATCTGGACGCCCCCGACCGCCTCGACCCGCCAGTCGTCGCGCCCGGCGCACCCGACGGGGCGCAGGCCTTCCCCGGCGACGGCAGCCCCGAAAGCCTGCCCTATCCGACCCTGCCGCCGATCGCCCCGGCGCCCGGCGCGACCCCGGCCCCGACGCCCGCGCCTGCGACCCCGCCCGCCCCGCGCAAGGCGCCCGAGGCGAAGCAGTCGGAAGACACGACGTTTTTCTAGAGCGGCCAGAGGCCCAGTTACTGATCCGCTCATCCCCGCTTTCGCGGGATGAGCGGAATAGCTGAATGGATTAAAGCGCCCGCCTGCAGGCGGCGATCAGCCGTTCGACGTCATCGGCATCCTGATACAGGCCGAAGCCGAAGCGGATCACGTCGTCGCGTACATCGGTGACCACGCCTGCCTCCAGCAGCCGCGACTTCCACGCCGGGGCGTCGTCATGCCGGTAGGCCAGGAACCGCGCGCGCCGGGCGTCGCCGGTCAGCGGATTGATCAGTTCGGCCGACGCCAGCCGCCCGGCCTCTCCGCCCGTGACCGCCGTCTGGAACCGCGCCATCAGGGCCTGGGCATGGGCGCTGACGTCCGCCGTGGCCAGCCCCGCCTCGTCCAGCATCCGCCGCACGGCGTTGAACCGGTACAGGGGCGACACGTCGAATGTCGCGCCCCAGAAGCGGCCGCCGTCGCTGCGATACCCGACCCCGCCCGGCGGTCCCGACAGGTCCCCGAACTCTGCGAACCAGCCGGTCACGACCGGCCGCGGGCAGTAGCCGTCCGGCGCATGCAGGAAGCAGACGCCCTCGCCCGCCATGGCGTATTTGTAGCCGCCTGCCAGATAGAAAACCCGGTCCGCCACCGCTGACAGGTCTGTCGGCTGGGCCATGAATCCGTGATAGCCGTCGATGACGACCCACGGCCCGGCCGGATCGGCGAGCGCGGCCAGATCGGCGATCCGGCCGAAGACCTGACCGGTCCGGAAGAAGACCTGGCTGACCAGGATCAGATCAAAGGCGCCTCCTTCCGCCGCCTCGACGAACCGCTCGTCAAAGGTCTCGAACGGATGCAGGGGCACGCGGGTGATGACCGCCTCGCCGGCCTCTTCCCAGCGCTGCGCCTGACGCCGGAACGAGTGGAACTCGCCGTCGGTCGACAGGATGCGGACCGGCTTGCGCTCGAGGCCCGAGACGATCCGCAGCAGCAGGTCATGGGTGTTGGGGGCGAACACCACCGTGTCCGGCGACGGCAGGTGCAGCTCGCGCGCCACATGCGTCTGGGCCTCGGGGATGACCTCGCCGAAGATCAGGTCCCATTTCCGGTCGGCGAACTGGTTTGCCTCGACCCAGGCTCGCAGCTGGCCGTCGAAGCTCGCGTCCGGCCACAGGTGATGGCTGTGCGCCGCGAAATGCAGCCGCTCCGGGTCCAGCGACAGGGCGCGGGAGAACAGGTCCTTGTGAGCGGCCATCAGTCTCTCCCGTCGGCGAACGCCCTCGGCCGATAGCGAGGCACGGTCACGCGCTCAAGCAGCGAGCGACCGCGTCGCGAGCGTTAGCGCCCTAAATCAGGCTACCGTGGCAGTGCTTGAACTTCCGGCCCGATCCACAGGGGCAGTCGGCGTTGCGCGGCGTGCGCTCCCAGCCGACCGGCAGAACGTCGACCGGCAGGCGGGCGCGATCGTCGCCCTGCGCCATGCCTTCCGGGTTCTGCGCCAGCGGGTTCGACATCTCGTTCTCGCCGGTGCCCGGGTTCAGGTGGATTTCCTGGAACTCCGGCATGTCCATCGCCGGCGGCGCCTCGAAGCGGAACTCGACCGTCATCAGCCAGCGGGTGACATTGTGGCGCAGCTCATAGAGCAGCGTCTCGAACAGGTTGAAGGCCTCGGTCTTGTATTCGTTCAGCGGATCGCGCTGGCCATAGCCGCGCAGGCCGATGACGCCGCGCAGGTGGTCCAGATGGACCAGGTGTTCACGCCACTGCATGTCGATCATCTGCAGCAGGAACTGCTTCTCGAGACCGCGCGTCTGTTCGGCGCCGATCTGCTCGAGACGCTCGGCGGCGCGGGCGTCGGCGGCGGCCACGACCCGTTCCTCGATCTCCTCGTTCGAGACGCCTTCCTCGGCGGCCCAGTCGTGCAGCGGCAGGTCCAGACCGAGGGTGGACTTCACCTTCTCGTTCAGGCCGTCGATGTCCCACTGCTCGGCGTAGGCCTTGGGCGGCATGTGTTTTTCGATCAGGTCGGTGATGACGTCGTTGCGGAACTCGCCGACCAGTTCGGACAGGTCGGTCGAGTCCATGAACTCCTGGCGCTGCTCGAACACGGCCTTGCGCTGGTCGTTCACGACGTCGTCGTACTTCAGCAGGTTCTTGCGGATGTCGTAGTTGCGGGTCTCGACCCGCTTCTGGGCGGTCTCGACGGCGCGGTTCAGCCACGGGTGCGAGATGGCCTCGCCTTCGGCCACGCCGAAGCTGCGCATGATCCCGTCCAGGCGGTCGCCGGCGAAGATGCGCAGCAGATCGTCCTCGCAGGACAGGAAGAATTTCGACGTGCCCGGGTCGCCCTGACGGCCGGTCCGGCCGCGCAGCTGGTTGTCGATGCGGCGGCTCTCGTGGCGCTCGGTGCCGAGCACGAACAGGCCGCCGGCGGCCAGCGACTTCTGCTTCTGCACCGCGATATCGGCCTTCAGACGGGCCTCTTCCGCCTCTTCCATCTCTGGGGTGATTTCCTGCGCGAGGTTACGCAGGTCCTGACGCCATTTCTGCAGGCGCATTTCCAGGTTGCCGCCGAGCTGGATGTCGGTGCCGCGGCCGGCCATGTTGGTCGCGATGGTCACCACGCCGGGCAGGCCGGCGTCGGCGACGATATAGGCTTCCTGCTCGTGCTGGCGGGCGTTCAGCACGCTGTGCGGAATGCCCTTGCCGGTCCGGACCTCGATGTCGAAATCCTCGTCCTTCAGCGCCTGATAGGCCTTCTTGGCCTCGCGGCGCGTCTTCTCGTCCTCGCTGGTCACGGCCTCCAGCAGATGGGCGTGCTGCGGCTTCAGCGTCTTCAGCGTGACCTCATACTCATAGGTCTTGAGCAGCTCGGACAGGGTTTCCGACTTCTCGATCGACACCGTGCCGACCAGGATCGGCTGACCCTTGACGTGGCATTCGGCGATCAGGGCCGCGATGGCCTGGTTCTTCTCGGCTGTGGTGCGGAAGATTTCGTCGTCGTGGTCGATCCGCTTGACCGGCCGGTTGGTCGGCACTTCCAGGACGTCCATCTTGTAGATGTCGAGGAATTCCTGGGCCTCGGTCGCGGCCGTGCCGGTCATGCCCGACAGCTTCTCGTACAGGCGGAAATAGTTCTGGATCGTGACCGAGGCCAGGGTCTGGTTCTCGGGCATGATCTTCACGCCCTCCTTGGCCTCGATGGCCTGGTGCAGGCCTTCGGACAGGCGGCGGCCCTGCATCATGCGGCCGGTGAACTCATCGATCAGCATGACCTCGCCGGCCTTGATGATGTAGTCCTTGTCCTTCTGATACAGGGTGTTGGCGCGCAGGGCCTGGTTGATGTGGTGGACCAGGGTGATGTTGGCCGCGTCGTACAGACCGGTGGTGTCGGCGGCGAACAGCTGACGCTCCTCCATGATCTGTTCGATCTTCTCGGAGCCCTCCTCGGTCAGCAGCGCCTGACGCTGCTTCTCGTCCAGATCGAAGGTCGTCGTGTCCTGGATCAGTTCCTTGATGATCCCGTCGACGATCAGATACAGGTCCGACCGGTCTTCCGTCGGGCCCGAGATGATCAGCGGCGTGCGCGCCTCGTCGACCAGGATGGAGTCGACCTCGTCGACGATGGCGAAATGGTGCGGACGCTGCACCATCTCCTTGCGGTCATAGACCAGGTTGTCGCGCAAATAGTCGAAGCCGAATTCGTTGTTGGTGCCGTAGGTGATGTCGGCCGCATAGGCGGCCTGACGCTGTCCCGAGGACAGGCCGTTGACGATGACGCCGACCTCCATGCCCAGAAAACGATAGACCCGGCCCATCCATTCGGCGTCGCGGCGGGCCAGATAGTCGTTGACGGTGATGACGTGCACGCCCTTGCCCAGCAGGGCGTTGAGGTACACCGGGGCCACGGCGACCAGGGTCTTGCCCTCGCCGGTGCGCATCTCGGCGATGCCGCCGTCATGCAGGATCATGCCGCCGGCCAGCTGAACGTCATACTGGCGCTGGCCCAGCACCCGCTTGGACGCCTCGCGCGCCACGGCGAAGGCCTCGTTCAGCACCTTGTCCAGCGTCTCACCGGCCGCGATCCGGTCACGGAAGGCGTCTGTCATCATGCGCAGCTCGTCGTCCGACAGGGCGGCGAACTTTTCCTCCAGCGCATTGATCTTCTGAACCCGGCCCATGAAGTCCTTGACCTTGCGGTCATTGGAGGAGCCGAAAATCTTCTTGGCGATGCCGAGCATGGATGATCCGAAGGCGGGCGAGCGACAGGGGCTCTGGTACTGAAAGGTCCCGAAGGAGCGGCGACGACTGCGCGGGGGGAGGGGGCATCGGCGACGACGGCCCGGTGCGCCTGTCACAGGCGCGCGCGAGGGCCGCGCGATCGTTCGAAAACCCCTCGACTTGGGCGCAGGCGGGACTTAAGCACCGGCCTTATCCCTGTCAACGCGAGGGGCTTTGCCGCCCCGTGACGGAGCGCGCCCAAATGCGGCCTTCCAGCCCCTTCGTCCCCGTCCTTCTTGCGGCGTTTCTGGCCCTTGCGGCCTGCGGTCGCGGCGGCGGCTCCGACCGCGCGCCGGAGCCCGGCGACCGGTCCGTCGCCGAGGTCCAGGGCCAGACCATCTGGGCCTCCGACGTCAAGCGCGAGGCGGTAGCGCAAGGCCTGGTCGGCGAGGGCGAACCGCTGGATGTGACCTCCGACCTGTTCCGCCGCGTACTGGACGAGGTCATCGACCAGAAACTGCTGGCCCGCGAGGCCGAACGCCGTGGCCTCGACAACTCAGCCCTCGCCCAGCGCCGGCTGGAGGCGACCCGCGAGCGCATTCTCGGCGACATGCTGGTCGAGACCGTGGTCAACGGCTCGATCTCCGACCGTGCGGTCGAGACCATCTATCAGGAGCAGGTGCGTCTGGCGCAGACGTCGGAGGAAATCCGCGTCCGCCTGATCCTGTCGCGAACCCGGCCCGAGGCCGACGCCGTCATCGGCATCCTGGCGCAGGGGGCGGCCTTCGAGGCCGTGGCAGCCGAGAGCTCGATCGACGACGCGACCCGCTATTCGGGCGGTGATCTCGGCTACCGGACGATCGACGTCATGCCGGAAGCGTACAAGAATGCCCTGCGCGACCGGCCCGCCGGCTCGACCGTCGGCCCGTTCCAGACCGAGGGCGGCTGGGCCGTGCTGCGGGTCGAGGACCGCCGTCGCGAAACCCCGCCCACGCTGGAGCAGGCGCGGCCGCAGATCGTCCGCTACCTGACCTATGAGGGCGTGCGTCAGTTGCTCGAGGAGTTGCGCGGCAAGGCCGAGGTCGAGGTGCTTCTGCCCGGCGACACGCCCCGCTCGCAGGAGCCGGCCTCGGCGCCGCGCCCGCCCGCCCCCTCGGCCGGCACGTCTGCCGCGCCCGCCGCGCCGCCGCCGGTGGCCGCGGCTCCTGCACCGAAGACGGCGTCATGAGCCGTCCGCCCGGGGCCGGCCGCGCCTCGACCGGCCAGAAGATCGAGCAGGCCATCGAAAAGGCCTTCGATCCTCTCGCCACGGCCCTGAAACGCGCCACCACCCCGCCGCCCCCAAAAGCGCTGACGTCTCCCGCGCCGGGCAAGCCCGGGCTTGAGATTTCGCCGCTGGCTGTGCCTTTTCCGACCATTCCGCCCATCGGCGGGGTCGAGATCGCGACCGCCCGGGCCGGCTTCTACAAACACGAGCGCGACGATCTGGTCGTGTTCCGTTTCGCCCGCGGCACGACCTGCGCCGGTGTCTTCACCCGGCACAAGATCGGCTCCGCGCCCGTCGACTGGTGCAAACGCCAGCTGGATACGTCCGAGGGCGGGCAGAACGTGCGGGCCCTGGTGGTCAACGCCGGCTGCGCCAACGCCTTCACCGGCAAGGCCGGGGCCGATGCGGCCCGGCGCACCGCCTCCGAGGTCGCCAAACGCTTCGGCTGCCGACAGCGCGACGTCATGCTGGCCTCCACCGGCGTGATCGGCGTGGTGCTGGATGACCGCAAGATCGTGGCCCGGATGCCGGATATCGAGGCCGGACTGGACCCTGACGCCTGGGCGCGCGCGGGTCAGGCCATCATGACCACCGACACCTTCCCCAAGGGATCGTACGCCGAGTGCGAGATCGAGGGCCGCAAGGTCCGCATCGCCGGGATCGCCAAGGGATCGGGCATGATCGCCCCCGACATGGCCACCATGCTGGGCTTCATCGTCACCGACGCCGCCATCGCCCCGCCGGTGCTGCGCGCCCTGCTGGGCCTGCACGTCCGCACCACCTTCAACAGCGTGACCGTCGACGGCGACACCTCGACCAATGACACCTGCCTGCTGTTCGCCACGGGCGCGAGCGGAGCCCCGCGCATCGGCCGGGTCGGCGACCGCCGGCTGAAGGCGTTTTCGGCGGCGCTGGACAAGGTCATGCTCGACCTCGCCCACCAGCTGGTCCGCGACGGCGAGGGCGCGACCAAATTCGTCAAGGTCACCGTGGACGGGGCCGCTTCGCCAGCGTCCGCCCGCAAGCTGGCCAAGTCGATCGCCGACAGCCCGCTGGTCAAGACCGCCCTGGCCGGCGAGGACGCCAACTGGGGCCGGGTCGTCATGGCCGTCGGCAAGACCGAGGAGCCGGTCGACCGCGACAGCCTCGCCATCCGCTTCGGCCCCCATGTGGCGGCGATCGACGGCGCCCCCGCCCCGAACTACGACGAGGCGAAGATGAGCGCCTATATGAAGAAGGCCGAGATCGACATCACCGTCGACGTCTGCTCGGGCCGCGCCTCCGCCACGGTCTGGACCTGCGACCTGACCAAGCGGTACGTCGAGATCAACGGCGATTATCGATCGTGATTTTCGTGGTAGACTCGGGCCATGAGCGTGAAACCGAAGCTCGATGATCGCTACGCTGACGAGGTCACTCCTTTCATCAGCGCCGAGCTGTATGACGACCTGACCGGTGAAGAGCCGTCGCCCGGTGCCGTTGCCTGGGCACGCAGCCAGTACGAGCGCGCCATGGCCGACCCGCGTCCGCCGCTCACGTCAGACGAAGTCTGGAAAAACCTGCTGGCCCGCCATGAGGCGCGATTGAAACGGGACGACGCTTGAGCCGCCGACTGCTGTTCTTGCCGACGGCAGAGTTCGACCTTGCCAGTGTCTATGACCTGATAGCCTGGGACTCGCCGTCAGCGGCGTTGAGATTCGTTGACGATATCCGGCGGCGTTGCGAGCCGCTGACCGATTTTCCCCGGATGGACCGACCTCTGGACGAGTTGGTTCACCGCATCACATTCGATCGCCGCGTGGTGGTTCTGTACGCATTCGACGATCACACGGTGTGGATCACAAACATCCGATACCTCGGACGCCAATGGCCATGACCCTCCCCACCGTCCTCGTCGTCGCCGTGGCCCTGATCGATACCGACGGCCGGGTGCTGATCGCCCAGCGGCCCGAGGGCAAGAAACTGGCCGGCCTGTGGGAGTTTCCGGGCGGCAAGGTCGAGGCCGGCGAGCGGCCTGAACAGGCCCTGATCCGGGAATTGCAGGAAGAGCTCGGTATCGACGTCAACGAAGCCTGCCTGGCTCCGTTCGTTTTTGCGAGCCACGCTTACGATTCGTTTCACCTGTTGATGCCATTGTACCTCTGCCGACGCTGGTCGGGGGTGGTGCAGAACCGCGAGCACGCGGCGCTGAAATGGGTCCGGCCGAACCAGCTTTCGGACTTTCCCATGCCTCCGGCGGACGAACCTCTGGTCGCCTGGCTGCGCGACCTGCTCTAGCCGCCGAAAGGAGGGGGCCGATGATGAGACGCTTCCTCTCCCGCTTCGGGCGCGACGAAAGCGGCGCGACCGCCATCGAATACGGCATGATCCTCGCCCTGATGTTCCTCGTCATCCTGGGCGCCCTGCAGGCCTTCGGCGGCACGGGCAGCGGCATATTCAACACCGCGATGGACAAGATCCGGGCCGCCATGGGCGGCTAGACGCCGTCCTCGCCCGTCTGTTCCCTGACCCCCAGCGCATCCGCCAGCCGCATCTTCGCCGAGCCGCGCGGCAGCGGCTTCTGCTGGCTCTCATGCGGAGCCCAGCCGGCCAGGTGGACGATTTCGAAGGTCGCCGGGATGCGGCCGTCAGCGTCGGCGTAGCGTTCGACATAGAGCTGCGCGGCCCGAGCGAGGATGCCCCGCGTCAGCGGCCGTACGGCGCCCGCCAGTACATTGGTCTCGCCCATGGCGCGCAGGTCGCGGATCAGGGCCAGCAGGTCGGGATAGCGCACCGTCACCCGGTCCACGTCCGCCACCGGCAGGGCGAAGCCGGCCCGCTGCAACAGGGCTGCCCCGTCGAAGCCGTCGGCGAAGGGCGAGACCCGTGCCTGGGCGCCGCCGCGCGCCTCCAGCTCCGCCTCGGTCAGGACCGCGCGCAGCTCCTTCAGCGTCCCGGCCCCCAGAAGCGTGCCGAGGAACAGCCCGTCCGGCTTCAGCGCCCGCCGTATCTGACTCAGGGCGCCGGGCAGGTCATTGGCCCAGTGCAGGCTCATCAGCGAGACGATCAGGTCCTGCGACCCGGCCGCCAGATCGGGCGGCGTCACGCCCGGACCCGCCCGCGCGGCCCGGTCGCCCACGGTCTTCACCGGCCCGACCCGTTCGGCCGCCGGGCTGTCCGCCAGCGCGGCGGCGAAAGCCCCCGGATGCGCCGACAGATCGGCCGCCTCCGGCCAGTTCCGCATCAACGCCTCCAGACTGCCGACGGCATTTTCCGCCGCCCGCCCATGCAGGAAGTCGGCGCGGGCGAGTGTCCTTTCACTGCGTTCAAGCCTTGCCGCGCGGCGCTGAACGTCGAAGATGCGGGGAGGATCGGAGGAGGGGCTCATGCGGCTTCAGGATGGGGTCTGGCGCGACCGATTGAAAGCCGCCGTCCCGCAGGTCGCGCTCGGCGCCCGCGCCCTGGGCCGCGGCCTGGCCGACCTGCTGCTCCCGCCGCTGGCCCACGACAGCCCCGAGGCCGCCGCCTCTCCCGGGCTGACCGCCGGGGCGTGGAGCCGGGTCACCTTCCTTGAAGACCCCGTCTGCGACGGCTGCGGCGCGGGGTTCGAGATGGACGGCGGCCCTTTCGCCTCACCCCGCTGCGCCGCCTGCCTGGCCGAACCCTACGCCTTCGCCCGGTCCCGCGCCGCCTGCGTCTATGACGAGGCCTCGCGCGGCCTGATCCTCAGGTTCAAGCACGGCGACCATCAGCCCTTCGCCCCCCTGTTCGCCCGCTGGATCGCCCGCTCGGCCGCGCCCCTGCTGGACGAGGCCGACGCCGTCGTGCCCGTGCCCCTGCACCGGTTCCGCCTGCTCTCGCGGCGCTTCAACCAGGCTGCGGAGATCGCCCGGCCGCTGGCCCGAGAGGCCCGCCTCGACTATCTGCCCGACGCCCTGATCCGTACGGCCCACACGACCACCCAGGGCGGCAAGTCCGCGCGCGGCCGCCGCCTGAATGTCGCAAAGGCCTTCGCGGTCAGCGAGGCGGGGCGTCGTCAGATCAAGGGCCGCCGCATCCTTCTGGTCGACGATGTGTTGACCACGGGCGCCACCGCCGAGGCCTGCGCCCGCGCGTTGATCGAGGCCGGCGCCCGCGCCGTGGACCTGGCCGTCGTCGCCCGGGTGCGCACGGCACGGCAATTGCCTACATAAGCCTGACCCTGTGCTCGCTGTTTGAAAGCGGCGAAAATTGACTGGAGTTCCGCATTGGCCGACGTCGTCATCTACACCAAGCCCGGCTGTGGCTACTGCCACGCCGCCAAGGATCTGCTCGAGCGCAAGGGCGCTGACTTCACCGAAATCGTCGCCTCGCACGACCCGGCGAAGAAGCAGGAGATGATCCAGCGTTCGGGCGGGCGCATGACCTTCCCGCAGATCTTCATCGACGGAAAACACGTCGGCGGCTCCGACGAGATCCACGCCCTTGACCGCAAGGGCGCGCTGGACCCATTGCTCGAGGCCTGATGGCAACGCTTCCGATCGCCCTGATCCAGACCCGCACCCCGGCCAGTCCGGCGGCGGCCTTCGCCCATGTCGAGCCCCTGATCCGCGATGCGGCGGCGGGCGGGGCCAAGCTGATCCTGACGCCGGAAGCGACCAATTTCCTGATCAAGGACCCGGCCGCCCGCGCCGCCGCCCTGACCACCCAGGACCGCGACGCGGTCATCGGCAACCTCCGCGCCCTTGCCCAGGAGCTCGGCGTCTGGCTGCTGATCGGCTCGGCCATCGTGAAGTCGGGGCATGAGGGCGATGACCGCGCCGCAAACCGCTCCCTGCTGATCGACGACGCGGGCGCGGTGGTCGCAACCTATGACAAGCTGCACGTCTATGACGTCGACCTGCCGACGGGCGAGCGCTGGCGCGAAAGCGCCGCCATCCGACCGGGCGACGGCGCTGTCGTGGCCGACACGCCCTGGGCCCGACTCGGCCTGACCATCTGCTACGACATCCGCTTCCCGCATCTGTATCGCGCCCTGGCGAAGGCCGGCGCCGGGATGATCTCGGTTCCCGCCGCCTTCACCGTCCCGACGGGCGACGCCCACTGGGAGACCCTGCTCCGCGCCCGCGCCATCGAGACCGGTTGCTGGATACTTGCCCCCGCCCAGGCCGGCCTGCATGAGGATGGCCGCCGCACCTGGGGCCGATCGACCGTTGTGGGGCCGTGGGGCGAGGTGGTCGCCAAACTCGACCACGACGAACCGGGCGTCCTGTTCGCCATGCTGGATTTCGACGCCGTGACGCGCGCCCGCAACGCCGTGCCCCAGCTGACCCACGACCGCGCATTCGCGGAGCCGGCATGATCCGCTACGCTCTCCAGTGCGACGGCGGCCATGGCTTTGAGGCCTGGTTCGGCGACTCGGCCGCCTATGACGATCAGGCCGCGCGCGGGCTGGTCGAATGCCCCCATTGCGGTTCGCGCGGCGTGTCCAAACAGATCATGGCCCCGGCCGTGGCGGGGACCCGCAAGTCCACCCTCTCTGCTGATCCCGAAAAGATGCGGACCCTGATGATGCAGGCCGCCCGCGAGGTGCGGTCGCACGTCGAGCAGAATTTCGACTATGTCGGCGACGCCTTCGCCCGCGAGGCCCGCGATATCCACGAGGGCCGGTCCGAGAAGCGCGAGATCTATGGCGAGGCCACCCCCGCCGAGGTGAAGAAGCTCAAGGACGACGGCGTTCCTTGCGCCCCCCTGCCGCCGCTCCCGCCCGATCCCGCCAAGGCCCACTGACCGGTGGGGGAGGGGGAGCGTTATCTGGAGTTCGAACCGCCGGCGGCGCTGCGCCCCTTTGTGCGCGCGATCTGGACCTATGCCGCCCCGGCGCCCGAACCAACCGTCCAGCGCATCGCCCCCGACGGCTGCCCCGAACTGATCCTCGACATCGGCGCCCCCTATGAGGAGCAGGGCGAGGACGGCGTCTTCCGTATACAGCCGCAAGCCCTGTTCGCCGGCCAGATGACCCGCCCGCTGGCCCTGCGCCCGGTCGGTCCGGTCGAACTGGTCGCTGTCCGGTTCGAGCCCGACGGCGCCCGCGACTGGCTGGGCCATGCGGCCGCGGATGCGACCGACCGCCGCCTCGACATGACCGCCCGGCTCGTCGGCGTTATGGCGCCCTCGGGTGATCCGGAGGGCCAGGTCACGGTGATGGTCCGCATCCTCGAGGATCATCGCCGCCGCAACGGCTGGGCGCTCGACCCTGCCGTCCGGGCCGAAATCGAGGCTGCCGCCGCCGATCGTCCGGGGGCGGATCGTTCGCCGGGCGAGCAGCGCGCCCTGCAGCGCCGCTTCCGAGACCGGGTCGGTGTCCCGCCCCGCATCCTGCGTTCCATCTTCCGCTTCCGCCGCGTCTTCGACCTCGCCGCCGAGCCGGGTCCCGAGGCGCTCGGCTGGCTCGAGGCGGGGCTGGAGGCCGGCTATTTCGACCAGCCGCAGCTGGCCCGCGACTTCCGCCGCTTCCTCGGCTGCACGGCCACGCAGTGGGCCCGCGACCAGGCCGGTCTGGCCCGGCGCCTGGCGTCGCAAACCTACAAGCCCGGACCGCTGTCGCCGCACTAGGGTGCCGCCGACGCCGAATCCAAGGGAACTCTCCATGCTGACCGCCGCCCTCGCCGCCGCCCTGATCCAGACCGCCGCACCGGCGACCCCCGACCTGTCATGGATGGCCGGCTACTGGCTGGACTGCGCCAACGGCCGCGAGGCCTCCGAGACCTGGAGCGACCCGCGAGGCGGTCTCAGCGTCGGTCACGCCCTGACGGTCGAGAACGGCCGGGTCTCGTTCGAGGTCTCGCACCTCCGGCGCACGGCCCAGGGCTTCGCCTATGTCGCCCAGCCCGGCGGCGCGGCGCCCACGGTCTTCGTTCTCGCCGAGAGCGGCCCGAACCGGGCGGTCTTCGCCAATCCGGAAAACGACTTCCCGACCCGCATCATCTATGAACGCGACGGCGACGCCCTCAACGCCCGGATCGAGGGCGACATCGGCGGTCAGGCGCGGAGCATGGAATGGACCTTCACGGCAGCCCCACTCAACACGCGCTGCCCCGCCTGAACCAGGACGGGCTGAACTGGCGGGCGATGACGGCGGCCGATCTGGACGCCGTCGCCGCCATCGCCGCCATCGGCTTCCCCGACCATTTCGAGGGTCGCGACTGTTTCGAGAACCGGCTGGCGCTCAACCCGGCCGGCTGCTTCGTTCTGGCCGGCGAGGATGGTGCGCCGCACGGCTATCTGGTCGCCTATCCGTGGACGGCCGATGCGGCGCCCGCGCTCAACACCCTGATTGCGGCGATCCCGGACGAGGCTTCGGTGATGTATCTGCACGATCTCGCCATCGAGCCGGCCGTGCGCGGCGGCGGCTGGTCGCGCCCCATCGTAGAGCGGCTGGCGCGGGACGCCCGCGCCGCCGGCTGGCCGGCCTTGACCCTGGTGGCTGTCAACGACGCCGCGCCGTTCTGGGAACGGCACGGCTTCGTCGTGGACGATGCGCCGGGCATGGCGGAAAAGCTGGCCGGCTACGGCGAAGGCGCCCGCTACATGATCCGGCGACTGACCGCCTAGCTGCGGGTCCAGCCCTTCTCGGCCATGCAGCCGCGGAAGGCTTCGCTGCGCTGGCCCTTGCCGGTGGCGGCACGGCATTCGGCGCGGGCGGAGTCGAAAGGCTGGGCGTTCTGGCCGTGCCAGGCGAGGTCGTCGTCGTGGTCGGCGTCGATCACGGTGACGCAGGCCGAGGTCATCAGGGCCGCCGACAGGGCGGCGAGGACGAGAAGGCGCTTCATTTGGGGCTCCTGTTCGGGAGGTGGAGGGGAAGCCTCTCATCCCACCGTGAAGCTTCCCTGTCCCGTTACTTCGAGGTCAGGTCGATGAACCGCCGATGAACCGGCTCAGTCGCGCGTCGCCACCATCATGTAGTTGATCCCGGCGTCGTCGCTTTCACTCCAGCGATCCGTCAGCGGATCATAGACCAGCCCGAACGGTCCGCTGACCGCCAGCGGCTCCGCCGACAGCATCCGCCGGATTTCCTCCGGCTTGAGGAACTGGTTCCAGTCGTGGGTCCCGGCCGGCACCCAGCGCAGGATGTACTCTGCGGCCACCTTGCCCAGCGCCAGCGACTTCAGGGTCCGGTTCAGGGTGGCGACGATCATCATGCCGCCCGGCTTCACCAGCCGGGAACAGGCGCGGATGAAGGCCTCGGGATCGGCGACGTGTTCAATCACCTCCATGGTCAGGACCACATCGAACGGCCCCGCGCCCTCGGCCTCCAGCTGTTCGACCGTCGCCGCGCGATAGGTGATGTCGAGCCCCTGTTGCTCCGCATGGGCCCGCGCCGTGCCGATATTCTCGGCCGAGGCGTCGACGGCGGTGACCTCAAACCCCATCCGCCGCATCGGCTCCGCGATCAGCCCGCCGCCGCAGCCGACGTCCAGCAGGGTCAGACCCTCGAAGGCGCCGCGCGTCTTCACATCCCGCCCGAACCGCTCCGCCGCCCGGTCGCGCACGAAGGCCAGCCGGGCCGGGTTGAATTTGTGCAGCGGCGCGAACGGTCCGCGCGCGTCCCACCACTCCGCCGCCTGGGCCGAGAACCGGGCCACGTCGGCGGGATCGATCGAAGGCCCCGAGGCCCCCTCCTCGAATTCCGCGCGGCTTTGGGGTTTGCGCGCCGATACCGTGTCGTTAGAAGCGGCCATGGGCCGAGGGATGAACCCGCGCGGCCTTCCACGCAAGATGGGGCGATCCGCCACGATGACGCGGCCACCTACGACGCGACTGGTGATGAAGTTCGGCGGCACCTCGATGGGCGACCTCGAACGCATTCGCCGCGCTGCCCGCATCGTCGCCGCCGAGGCCGCCGCGGGCAAACAGGTCGCCGTCGTCGTCTCCGCGATGGCCGGCAAGACCAATGAACTGGTCGCCTGGACCGACGGCGCGGGCCGTCCCGGTCAGGGCATCGCACTGTCGGATGACGAGTACGACATCGTCGTCGCCTCGGGCGAGCAGGTCACCGCCGGCCTGCTGGCCCTGACCCTGCGCAACATGGGACTGAACGCGCGCAGCTGGATGGGCTGGCAGATTCCGATCCTCACCGACGACGCCCATGGCCGCGCCCGTATCGAGGATGTGCCGGGCGAGGTGCTCGGCGCCGCCATGGACAAGGGCGAGATCGCCGTCGTCCCCGGCTTCCAGGGCGTCAGTCGGTCGGGCCGGATCACCACTCTCGGCCGGGGCGGCTCGGACACCTCGGCCGTGGCCGTGGCGGCGGCGCTGGACTGCCCGTGCGACATCTACACCGACGTGGACGGCGTCTACACCACAGACCCCCGCATCGAATCCCGGGCCCGGCGGCTCGAGAAGATTTCCTACGAAGAGATGCTGGAGATGGCCTCGCTTGGCGCCAAGGTGCTGCAGACCCGTTCGGTCGAGCTGGCCATGGCCAAACGCGTGCCGGTCCGGGTGCTGTCCAGCTTCATCGAACCCGACGAACACGGCGTCCTGCCCGCCAAGTCCGGCACATTGATCTGCGACGAGGAGGAAATCGTGGAAAAACGCATCGTATCCGGCGTGACCATGAGCCGTGACGAGGCCCGTATCACCCTGCTGGGCCTGTCTGACCGGGTCGAGGCGCCGGCCGACGTCTTCACTCGCCTGGCCGAGGCCAACGTCAATGTCGACATGATCGTGCAGAGCCAGGCGCGCAGCGAAGGCGCGGTCAACCTGACCTTCACGACCGGCCGTCGCGACGCCGCCCGCGCCGCCGAACTGATGCGCGCGGCCCAGCCCCAGCTGGGCTTTGAGGAACTGCGCGTCGATGAGGATGTGGCCAAGGTCTCGGTCGTCGGCGTCGGCATGCGCAGCCACGCGGGCGTCGCCCAGACCATGTTCCGGGCCCTCGCGGACAAGGGCGTGAAATTTCAGGCCATCTCGACATCCGAGATCAAGATCAGCGTATTGATCGACGCGGCCTATGCGGAACTGGCCGTTCGTGCGCTTCATGCAGCCTATGGACTGGAAGACGTCTAGGAATTGAGCCGGACGGCGCCCATCTGCGGCGTCGTTCATTGGGAGGAGCCATGCCGGTTGGCGGATTGACGACGGGGCCACGGAACCTCCTTCGCCAGATTCGCGAAGCCATGGCCGGCGCGTCCCCGGCCCAGGACCGGCTCGACACCGTCGTTCGCATCATCGCCCAGTCGATGGTGGCCGAGGTCTGCTCGATCTATCTGCGCCGCGCCTCGGGCGAGCTTGAGCTGTTCGCCACCCAGGGCCTGAAGCCGGAAGCTGTCCACACTACCCGCCTGCGCCCCGGCGAGGGTCTCGTGGGTGAGGTGGCGCGCACCGCCGCCCCTATCAGCCTTTCGGACGCCCCGTCCCACCCCAGCTTCGCCTACCGGCCGGAAACGGGCGAGGATCCCTACCACGCCTTCCTCGGCGCCCCCCTGCTGCGCGGCGGCCGGGCCATCGGCGTGCTGGTTGTCCAGAACCGCTCCGAGCGGCGCTATGACGATGAGGAAGTCGAGGACATCCAGACCATCGCCATGGTTCTGGCCGAGACCGTCGCCTCGGGCGAACTGCTGGCCCAGGAAGAGCTGCGCGACATCGAGGTCGCCCCGCACCGGCCCGAGCGGCTCAAGGGCCAGCGCTTCGCCGAGGGCCTGGCCTATGGACACGTCGTCCTGCACGAGGCCCCCGTGGCGCCCGAGAACCTTCTGGCCGAGAACCAGCAGGTCGAGGAAATCCGCCTCCGCGAGGCCCTGATCGGGCTCAAGGCCAATATCGATTCCATCCTCGACGGCGGTCAGGGCAAGCTGGCGGGCCTGCCGTTCGAGGTGCTTGAGACCTACCGGATGTTCGCCGACGACCGCGGCTGGAACCGGTCGCTCGAGGAGGCTGTCCGCACCGGCCTGACCGCCGAGGCCGCCGTGGACCGGGTCCGCAACGAACACCGCGCCCGCTTCGCCCAGGCCCGCGATCCCTACATCAAGGAGCGGCTGCACGATTTCGAGGATCTGGCGAACAGACTTCTCCGGGTGCTCGCCGGCGACAGGCCCGGCGAGCGGGAGCTGCCCGACGACGCCATCCTCGTCGCCCGCAACCTCGGCCCGGCCGACCTGCTCGAATATCCCCGCCACAAGCTGCGGGGTCTGCTGCTGGAAGAAGGCTCGGCCGCCAGCCACGCCGCGATCGTCGCCCGCGCCCTGCAGATCCCCTGCGTCGGCCGCATCATGGGCGTGCGCGACCGGCTGTCCGAAGGCGACCTCGTCATCGTCGACGGCGAGACCGGCGAGACCTATCTGCGACCCCGCCCCGACATGCTGGCCGCGGTCCAGTCGCGCATGCTGGTCCGCAGCGCACGCCAGGCCGAGTTCGCCAAGCTGCGCGACGTCGCCGCCGTCACCCTGGACGGAACCCGCGTCACCGTCCTGACCAACGCCGGCCTCGCGGTCGACCTGGAGAACCTGGACGCCACCGGCGCCGAGGGCATCGGCCTGTTCCGCACCGAATTCCAGTTCATGGTCTCCGAGGAACTGCCCCGGCTGACCAGCCAGACCGCCCTGTACAAACTGGTCCTCGACACCGCCGGCGACCGGCCTGTGACCTTCCGCACCCTCGATATCGGCGGCGACAAGGTGCTGCCCTATCTGGAGACCGAGCGGGAAGAGAACCCGGCCCTGGGCCGCCGCGCCATCCGCCTCGGACTGGACCGCCCCGGTCTGTTGCGGCTGCAGCTGCGTGCCCTGCTGACCGCCGCCGCCGGGCGCGAGCTGCGGGTCATGTTCCCGATGATCGCCACGGTCGACGAGTTCCGGGCCGCGCGCGAACTGGTCGATGTCGAATGCGCCTGGGCCAAACGCCGGGGCCGGGCGCTGCCGGCCCTGCTGCGGGTCGGGGCGATGATCGAATGCCCCAGCCTGCTCTGGCACCTCGACGCCCTGCTGCCGCTGACGGACTTCGTCTCGGTCGGGACCAATGACCTGTTCCAGTACATGTTCGCCGCGGACCGCACGAACCCGCTGGTGTCCGAACGCTACGACCCCCTGTCGCCGCCGGCCCTGCGCGCCCTGGCCGAGATCCAGAAGAAATGCGCCGACACGGGCACGCCTGTGTCCGTCTGCGGAGAACTGGCTGGCCGCCCTCTGGAAGCCTTCGCCCTGCTGACCCTCGGTTTCACCCGTCTGTCGGCCCCGGCCGGCGGCGTCGGGCCGGTCAAACGGATGATCCTGTCGGCCGATCTCACAGCCGCCCGGCGCAGCATGGCCAACCTTCTCGGCTCCTCCGCCGGCTCGATCCGGGGCGAGCTCGAATCCCTGGCCCGGAAGTTGAACGTCACGATCTGAACCGTCCCGGTCCGACACGTCGGGATGGCTAACAAATCGTTGATCGGGCGGCTCTAATGAGTTATCCACAAGCCGGAACGTGGTGGTCTGCGGGGGCAGGTCCGGGCTGTCATCCCGATATGATACAGGCCACGGGTTCGAGTATGGCGATGCGTGAGGAACCCTCGCGCGCGCAGAGTGTGGGGTCAGGCGTAATGGCGCTGGATACGGGGGGAACCTCCCAGGAGCTCAAGGCTCATCCAGACTGGAAGGATGTGGTTCCTTCCGTCACCGATGCTCCGACTCTCGGCGATGGCTTGCGGATCGCCCGCGAACACTCCGGCCGCTCGCTGGCCGAACTGTCCAGCATCACCCGCGTTCCGTCGCGCTATCTGACCGCGCTGGAGCAGAACGACTTCTCGACCCTGCCCAACCGCGTCTTCTCCATCGGCTATGTCCGCGCCTACGCCGGCTCGCTGGGCCTCGACGAACAGCTCGCGGTCGAGCGGTTCAAGCGTGAAAGCCCGGACCCCTCGGTGCCGCTCCAGGCCCCCGTCGGCGTGGCCTTCGAGGAAGTCCGCCGCTATTCGCCCCGCCTGATCGCCGCCGGCCTTGCGCTCGTCATAGCCGTCGTCGGCTGGAACGTCTTCCAGCGTGTCAGCCTGATGCGTGCGCCCCAGCCGTCCGACCTCGCCGCCATTCCCGAAAGCTGGACCCTGGGCGCCGTGCCCGGCCAGCCCGCCGCCCTGAGCCTGACCGCGCCGCGCCCCGCGCCGCCTGACCAGACCATTCCGGCCCTCTACATCACGCCCGGTCTCGAGGCCGAGCTGACCGGCGTCGACCCGGCCTCGCCGGAAGCTGTCGCCGCCGCCACCGCCGGCGCGCCGCCGGTGCAGCGGGCCTTCAACCCCCGCGGCGCCATCTATGGCGCCTCGGCCAATGCTTCCCAGGTGGTGATCCAGGCCCGCAAGGCCGCCAGCCTCGTGGTCCGCATGTCCGATGGCCGCGTCCTGTTCGCCCGCCAGCTGGCCGCCGGAGACGCCTGGCGCGCCCCGGCCGGTGTGGCCGCTGTTGTGGACGTCTCCAGCCATTTCTCGGACTTCGACGTCTATCTGAACGGCGAGCATGGCGGCACGCTGACGGCCGAGCAGACGCCGCTCAGCCAGCTCAACACCCGCGCCCAGACCCTGGCCCGTCAGGCCGCTGCCGAGGTCGCGGCCCGGACCCAGGCCGCCCAGGCTGAGGCCCAGGCCCGCGCCGCGACAGTCCAGACGGCGATGGCGACCTCGACCGACGGCTGATTGCGACGCTTCGGGTCGTGGCCATGCCGCAATCGACGCCCTATGTTGCGCGCAAATGAGCTCTGACCTTTCCCACGTCCGTCCGTGGCGCCACATCGAGCGCCGCAAGAGCCGCCAGATCATGGTGGGCAACGTCCCCGTGGGCGGCGATGCGCCGATCACGGTCCAGTCGATGACCAATACGCCGACCTCCGACGCGGCAGCCACGCTGGACCAGATCCGCCAGCTGGAAGAGGCCGGCGCCGACATCGTCCGCGTCTCCTGCCCCGACGAGGCCTCGACGGTCGCCTTCCGGACCATCGCCCGCGAGTCCCGCGTCCCGCTCGTCGCCGACATCCATTTTCACTACAAGCGCGGCATCGAGGCCGCCCAGGCCGGCGCCGCCTGCCTGCGCATCAATCCCGGCAATATCGGCTCGGCCGATCGCATCCGCGACGTCATCCAGGCCGCGCGCGACCACGGCTGCTCCATGCGCATCGGCGTCAACGCCGGCTCGCTCGAGAAGGAGCTGCTCGAGAAGTACGGCGAGCCCTGCCCCGAGGCCATGGTCGAGTCCGCTCTCAACCACGCCCGCATCCTGCAGGACCACGACTTCCACGAGTTCAAGATCTCGGTGAAGGCGTCCGACCCCTTCCTGACCGTCGCCGCCTACCAGCAGCTGGCCGAGGCCATCGACTGCCCCCTGCACCTCGGCGTGACCGAAGCCGGCCCCCTGCGTTCGGGCACGATCAAGTCCGCCATCGGGCTGGGCAACATGCTCTGGGCCGGCATCGGCGACACCATCCGGGTCAGCCTCGCCGCCGACCCGGTGGAGGAGATCAAGGTCGGGTTCGACATCCTCAAATCGCTCGGCCTGCGCCACCGCGGCGTCAACATCATCGCCTGCCCCTCCTGCGCGCGTCAGGGCTTCAACGTCATCGAGACCGTAGGCATTCTCGAGGAGCGGCTGGCCCATGTGACCACGCCCATGTCGCTGTCGATCATCGGCTGCGTCGTCAACGGTCCGGGCGAAGCTCTGTACACGGACGTCGGCTTCACGGGCGGCGGGGCCGGCTCGGGCATGGTCTATGTCAACGGCAGGATGGCCCACAAACAGCACAACGACGGCATGGTCGACCACATCGTCGAACTGGTCGAAGCCAAGGCCGCCGAACTGGACGCCGCGCGCAAGGCCGCAGAAGTCAAACCCCTCGTCGCCGCCGAGTGAGCATGAAACTCTACATCACCGCCCCGTCCCCCTTCGCCCGCAAATGCCGGATCGTGGCCCGCGAGAAGGGGCTGATCGGCCGGATCGAGGAGATCGCGGTCGATCCCTACGCCAACGCCCCGGAATTACTGGCGTCCAATCCGGTCGTGCAGGTGCCAACACTGATCGCTGAGGACGGCCTGCCGCTCAACGACAGTCCGGTGATCTGCGACTATCTCGACGCCCTGGGCGACGGCCCACGCCTGCTGCCCGCCGACGGGGCGGAGCGGCTGCGGGTCCGCCGGCTTGAGACCCTGGGCAACCAGGCGCTGGAGATGGGCGTCAAACTGCTGCTCGAGCTGCGTCGGCCGGAGGACGAGCGGTCGCCGTCATGGATCGCCCGCTGGACCACGAACATGGGCCGCGCCCTCGATGCGCTGGAGGCCGCGCGTCCCGATCCGGCCCGGCTGGACATGGGCGTCATCACCGCCGGCGTCGCCGTGACGTGGATCGGCTTCCGGCATCCCGACTTCGACCTCGCGACCGGCCGACCCGGACTGGTCGCGCTTCAGGCCGCGCTGGAGGCTCGCCCCAGCTTTGCCGAAACCCGGCCGGGCTGATCAACCCAGCACGCCCGCCAGCTGCAACCCCTGGAACGACGCCAGGGCCAGCAGCAGAATGCCGACCGCATAGGTCAGCACCTTTCTCGGCACCCGTTTGGTGATGATGCCCGCGAACGGCGCCGCGAGCAGGCCCCCCGCGACCAGTCCGCCCACCGCGGCCGCATGATGCTCGAGCGCGCCCGCCTCGGCCCAGTGACCCGTGATCAGGGCCCAGACGAAGGTCGCGCTGATGGCGACCGTCAGAAAGAACTCGGCCGTGTTGACGGTCCCGATCGCGCGCCGCGGCTCCTGTCCCGCCGCGACCAGGGTCGATGACACCGTAGGCCCCCACCCGCCGCCGCCCACCGCGTCGAGGAAGCCGCCGACCGCCCCTGTCGGCGCCATAAGCCATGACGGCAGGCGCCGGGGCTTGATGTCATGGCCGGCGCGCCAGACGATGTAGGCGCCGATCACCGCCAGATAGGCGACGATGAAGGGCTTGATGACGTCGCCCTGGATCCCGGTCAGGACATAGGCGCCGATGCAGCCGCCGATCACCCCGGCCAGCGCCAGCGGCGTCAGCAGCCTCCAGTCGACATTCTTGTGCCAGACGTGGCTGCCCGCCGAGGCCGCGGTGGTGAAGACCTCCGCTCCATGCACGCTGGCCGACGCCATGGCCGGCGGCACGCCGAGCGCCAGCAGCACCGAGGACGAGATCACCCCATAGGCCATGCCCAGCGCCCCATCGACCGACTGGGCCAGGGCTCCGACCACGAAAAACAGCAGGAAGGTTTCCATTCAGTCGATCTGAAACACCGTGGCCCATCGAAAGCAAAGCTTTGTCAGAATATTGGTTGCGCGGTCAGGCCGCGACCGCGCCGCGGTCGACCGCCCGCGCGATCGCCGTCAGTACGTCCCGGCGACCGTAGGGCTTGAGCACGAGGGCCGTCGCCAGCCGCGCATGGCGCGCTGCAGCGGCCACGTCGCCCGACAGGAACATCACCGGCACGCCCCAGGTCTCCGTCAGCGTCCGGGCCAGGGCGACGCCGTCTCCCTCTCCGATCAGGTTGATGTCGACCAGCGCAAGATCGACCGCGTGCAGACCCGCCGCCGTCGTTGCGGCCGCCGGGTCCGAAAAGGGACCGACCACGCCGTGACCCGCCTCGACCAGCACATCCATCAGGTCCGCCGCCATGAGCGGATCATCCTCGACCACCATGATGGTCAGCGGCGACGTGGTCGGGATCTGACCGTCGTCCGCCTGATGGGCCGGGACCGCCTGTCGCGTCAGCACCGCGCGCAGGTCGCGCCATACCTCTGCCGGCGGCCGGTCGCCGTCGAGGTCGAAAATCCGCGCCATGGCTTCCAGATCGCCGCGCGCCTCCGCTGAAATCTCCGTCGGACGCGGGTCCAGCAGGCCGTCGTACAACCGCCTCAGCCTGACCAGATCGGCCCCTTCGTCCCGTGTCCTTGTCAGCGTTCCATCAAACATGCGCCCTCCAGTTCCACCGTCCAGCTAGGGTCCCGGCCCGCCTTGCGAAACCGGCCTGACGGCCTTGTGACGCCCGGTCACGATCACGCCATCGCCGCGCCGCATCGACAGGGCCGCGTCCGTCGGAGTAAACACCGCCTCCCGTTTTGAAGAGGCGCTTCCCCCTTGCGACTGCCCCAGGCCCGGCTCGATCAGGTGCTCGATCGCTTCCACCAGGTGGAGGCGCGCATGGGCGCGGCCAGCGACGGTCAGGAGATCGTCCGCCTCTCGAAAGAGCATGCGGAGATGAAGCCCATCGCCGACGCCGTCATGGCGCTGGCGAAGACGCGGGCCGAGATGGCCGATCTGGAGGTCATGGCGTCGGATCCTGAAATGGCCGAGATGGCCGCCGACGAGCTGCAGACCCTCAAGGAAACCCTGCCCGACATGGAGCGGGACGTGGCCCTGCTGCTGGCCCCGCGCGACGCTGACGAGAACGCCTCGGCCGTGCTGGAAGTCCGCGCTGGCACCGGCGGCGACGAGGCGGCCCTGTTCGCGGGCGACCTGTTCCGCATGTACTCGCGCTACGCCTCCACCCGCGGCTGGAAGGTCGAGCTGGACTCGGCGACCGAGGGCGACGCCGGCGGCTACAAGGAGATCATCGCCACCGTCACCGGCGACGGCGTCTTCGGCCGGCTCAAGTTCGAGAGCGGCGTCCACCGCGTCCAGCGCGTCCCGACCACCGAGGCCGGCGGCCGCATCCACACCTCGGCCGCCACTGTCGCCGTCCTGCCCGAGGTCGAGGATGTCGAGATCGACATCCAGGACAAGGACATCCGCATCGACACCTTCCGCGCCTCGGGCTCGGGCGGCCAGCACGTCAACAAGACCGATTCCGCCGTGCGCATCACCCACTTCCCGTCCGGGATCGTGGTGACCTCCTCGGAGAAGTCGCAGCACGTGAACCGCGACAAGGCGATGAAGAACCTGCGCGTCCGCCTCTACGACATGCAGCGCCAGGCCAAGGACGACGCCCGCTCCGACTCACGCAAATCCCAGGTCGGCTCGGGCGACCGCTCGGAACGCATCCGCACCTATAATTTCCCGCAAGGCCGCGTCACCGACCACCGCATCGGCCTGACCCTGCACAGCCTGCCGCAGATCCTCGAGGGCGACATCGATCCGTTGCTGAACGCGCTCATCGCCGAAGATCAGGCCGCGCGCCTCGCCGATCTGGAAGCGGAGTTTGGATAAGGAAACGCGTTCTCCCTCCCCCGAAGTGGGGAGGGACGGCGAAGCGTAGCGGGGCCCGGGTGGGGAAGTCTGAAGCCGGGCGCCGTCCGTGCGGGACCGGCGTTCCCCACCCGGTCGCTTCGCGACCACCC